>Ga0209172_10000114_pt1 | contig 240663 bp, 238 predicted proteins | sample LarsenN4metaG_FD_184113 | JGI IMG/M metagenome (GOLD analysis project Ga0209172, IMG submission 184113) | Hot spring sediment bacterial and archeal communities from British Columbia, Canada, to study Microbial Dark Matter (Phase II) - Larsen... ...
AACGCATCCGACGAACTCCCTCGTGAACCGATGCCGTGCCCATCCCCGTGCCCCCTTTGTTCAAAGGCACCTTCAGACACGACACTTCACGAGCTACAAACGCACGTCAGATCACGAGCTACCTACACGGAGGGCGCATGCCGCTTGATCGCTTTGCGCAAATGCGCTTAGCTGTCGCCGCATCCGGCACCAACAATTCGTTAGGGATTTACGGCGCCGGCCGTCCGTCGATCGCGGCGAGGCCGACCGGCGGATCGCGATAAGGGTGCGGGCGGGTCCAAGCATTTAGAATTCCTTGGCAAATAAATAATATTGGTGCTTAACCGCCGCCAACAGAGGAATCCCGACATGGCCAAAGACCTCGAACGTATGTCATTCAAGGAGCTGCAGGAGCTCGAGCTCAAGGTGAAAAAGGCAAAGGCGGCCGCGCAGGACCGCAGCCGCTCGCAGCTCAAGGAGCGGCTGGAGGCCATGGCCGCCGAAGCCGGCTTCAAGATCACCGATCTGTTCGGCGCCCGCGGCGGCAAGGGCCGCAAGGTGGCCGCCAAGTACGTCAATCCCGAGGATCCCTCGCAAACCTGGACCGGGCGCGGCCGCAAGCCCCGCTGGCTCGCCGCCAAGCTCAAAGAGGGCGACAAGATCGAAAAGTTCCTGATCCGCTAGCCTTCGGCGCCGACAGGCTGGTTGCCATTATCGGAGCGCGCGCCGCCAGCGCCGCTCCGATGTTTCTTTCAGCGCACATAAAATCGCCCCGCCGCGTTTTTCACATTTTCACGGGAATTTGCCCGCGGCAGGCGGTGGGCGCCTCAGCGGCGGGAGGGGCCAATGCCGGGCCGTCCGGGTCGCGCCTGAGCCGGCCGATCGCGCTCCCGGCGCCGTCCGATAATGCGCGGGCGGCGCCGGCGCCGTGGCCCGTGGACGCGATAAGGCGAGCGCTGCGCTTTGCACCGGCGCATGGCGCCGCTTTGCCGCCGCTCTTTGCGCCGCATTGCGCGCTCGGCTCGCCGAAACGTCGCCGATTGCGCTGTCCGGGTCTCGCGAATTGGCCGCAGGGCGCAATAAGCGCAAAGGGCATTGCGCCGCTCGTGCGCGCAGGCCGATCACGCGGCCGGGCGGTTAACCGTGGGGCGGGTTATCCCCAGGGTGCGGGGGCGGGGTATAATGCGCCTGTCGCTGCCCGTGACGGGGCGTCTGGATCCTACACCCGATGCGGCAGCGGCCGGCGCCTGGAAGGAAGCCCGTAGGAGGGTGGAGATCCAGGACGCCCGGGACGACCGCTTGCGGCAAGGCCCCAGCAATGGCGCGCGAGCCGCAGGCCGCCTTCAGTGGCTCAAGGCCCCACGCGAGGCTCCTCCAAAGGGAGACAGCGGAAAGCCAAAGAGCGGCCCGGGTGAAAAGTCGCCGCGCGCGGGTGCCGAAAGGCGACCCGTATGGGGGCGCAAGCCCCCGCTCCGGTTGCCCGGTAGGCACCCGCGTTCCCGTCATCGCCTCGGGGCGAGCGCCCGCGAGGCTGAGGGCGCTGGCGGCGGCGCTGCCGGCGCCGCTCCCGCGCCTCTCGAGGAGGCCCGCGCGTGGCCCATGCGGCAGAAGAGGAGGAGCGCGGCTCGGCCGCCCCGTTTCTCCAGGACCTGGACGAGGGCGGGCTCTCCGGCCCGCGGCCGGCCGCCGAGCTGGCCAGGCGGCTTGACCGGGGTCGGCGGCCGGGCGAGAAGGCCTGCCATGTCCCTCGTCCTCAAGCTGGCGGCGGCGGCCCTGTGCGCCTGGGCGCTCATCGCGCTCGCCGCCTATCTCGGCCAGCGCCGGCTCATGTACATCCCCGACCGGCACCGCACGCCGCCCTCCGCGGTCGGCCTCGCCACGGTCGAGGAGCGCACCCTGCGCACCCCCGACGGGGCCATCGTCGTCGCCTGGTATGGCCGCGCCCGGCCCGGCAAGCCCACCCTCCTCTACTTCCACGGCAACGCCGGCGGCCTCGCCGCCCGCGCCGAGCGCATCCGCCGCTTCATGGGCGAGGGCTGGGGCGTCTACATGATGAGCTACCGCGGCTACAGCGGCGGCACCGGCAGTCCCTCGGAGACGGCCAACGTGGCCGACGCGCGGCTCGCCTATGGCGCCCTGCTGCTCGAGGGGGTGGAGCCCGCCTCCGTCATCCTCTACGGGGAATCGCTCGGCACCGGCGTCGCCGTGCGCATCGCCACCGAGCGCAAGGTGGCGGGCGTCATCCTCGATGCCCCCTTCACGTCGATGGTGGACCTCGCCGCGCAGATCTACCCGTTCCTGCCGGTGCGCCTGTTCCTCGCCGACCGCTACGAGACGCGCAACTACATCGGCCAGGTGCACGTGCCGGTGCTGGTCCTGCACGGGGAGCGCGACCAGGTGGTGCCGGTGGTCATGGGCCGCGAGCTGTTCGGCCTGGCCAACGAGCCCAAGCGCCTCGCCGTGTTCCGGGACGGCGGGCACAGCGATCTCTATCTCGAGGGCAACGGCGCGCTGGAGGTGGTCAGGTCGTGGATCGGCGAGCTCGAGCGCGCAAGCCAGCACTGACGCCCGCCTGCAGCAGCGGCCGGCGAGCATTATGCGGCAAATGCCTGCGGAAGGGGCCCGCCCTCAGCGTGGGGCCGACCCGGGGCGCGGGGCCCCGCTGCGCGGCGGCCCGCTACCCGGCCGTCCGCCGGGCTTGGCGCCCGCCTTGGATGCCGCCTTGCCCGGCAGCAGGCCCTCGCGCTGGGCACGTTTGCGGGCGAGCTTGCGCGCCCGGCGCACCGCCTCAGCCTGCTCGCGCACGCGCTTCTCGGAGGGCTTCTCGTAGTAGTTGCGGAGCTTCATCTCCCGGAAGATGCCCTCGCGCTGCATCTTCTTCTTCAGCGCCTTGAGGGCCTGATCGACGTTGTTGTCACGAACCTGAACCAGCAAGCGGTCTGATCCTCGTCTCGAGTGAAGGCCTGTGCTCAAGCGTGGCATCCTGCGGGCGACACCCGACGGCGCCCGGAGCGGCCACCCCATGCGTGGCATGCTTCTAGCAAAAGGCGGTTAACGTGTCCATCGGCAGGCTGAAGCGGGGCCCGCCCGCATCGAACTGGCCAGGGGCAGGCCGTGCCCGCATAATCCTTAATGATTCGTTAACCGCGTCCGGTCTTCGCGCTCGAGGCCCTGTCCCGTCTCGCGTCGGCTCGTCTGCGTGTCGGCCCAATCGATCGGCGGCGATGTGGCGGGCAGGCGCTAGCGGCAATCCGGCCAGGCTGCCGGGAGAGGCGATGCTTCTCCTGGCGAGCCTGCTCACGGTGGCGGCGCTGCTGCTCGCCCTCCTCGACGAGGGGACGCTGCCTCTCCCGGTCAAGGCGCGCGCCGTGCTGCTGCTCTCGCTGGTGCTGGGGGCCGGGGCGCTCGCCGCCATCCTGCTCCTGCGCGCCGTCCGCCGCAGCGCCGCTCCGGGCGAGGCGAGCGCCCAGGAGGTGGCCGAGCTGCGCCGCAACCTGCTCACCGCCGAGGCCATCATCAAGGCCGAGCCGCAGGTGCTGGTGTTCTGGGAGCAGGGCCAGGGCGTGCGGGTGATGACGCACACGCTCACGGGCGTGCCGGGCCTGCCGCGCGACGGCCCCGAGCTGCTGCGCTTCGGCCGCTGGCTCGATCTCGACTCGGCGCAGGAGCTGAAGCGCGGCCTCGATGCTCTGTTCGCCGACGGCCGGCCCTTCACCTCGCTCCTCAAGACGGCGGCCGGCGGCCACGTGGAGGCCGATGGGCGGGCGGCCGGCGGGCGTGCCATCCTGCGCCTGCGGGCGGTAGCTGGGCGCAAGCGCGATCTCGCCCGCATCCTCGACCAGCACCGCCAGCTCGTGCGCGACACGCTGGCCGGGCGGACCCTGCTCGACGCCCTGCCCATGCCGGCCTGGTTCCGCGGCGCCGACGGGCGGCTGCTGTGGGTCAACGAGGCCTACGTCAAGGCGGTGGAGGCGGGCAGCGAGGCGGAGGTGCGCCAGCGCCAGATCGAGCTCCTCGAGATGCGCCAGCGCGAGGCCGTGGCCGCCGCCCTCGCCAGGGGCGTGCCCTACCGCGAGCGGGTGCATCTCATCAGCGGGGGGGCGCGGAAGGCCCACGACGTGGTGGTGATCCCGCTCGAGGGGGCGAGCGTGGGGGCGGCCATCGACGTGGCCGCGCTGGAGACGGCCCAGGGCGAGCTGGTGCGCCACGTCGCCGCCTACGAGCGCACGCTCGACCGGGTGGCCACGGGCGTGGCCATCTTCGGCCCCGACCAGCGCCTGGCCTTCTTCAACGAGGCCTATCGCAACCTGTGGCAGCTCGACGCCGACTGGCTGGCCACCAAGCCCACCGACGGCGAGCTGCTCGACCGCCTGCGCGAGCTGTCGCGGCTGCCCGAGGTCGAGAACTATCGCGACTGGAAGGCCAAGCTGCTGGCCGGCTACAAGACCGGCACCGAGTACGAGGACTGGTGGCATCTGCTGGACGGCCGCACCATCCACGTGGTCTCCGCCCAGCGCCCGGACGGCGGGCTCACCTATCTCTACGACGACGCCACCGAGCGCATCGCCCTCGAGAGCCGCTACAACGCCCTCATCGACGTGCAGCGCGAGACCCTCGACAGCCTCAAGGAAGGCGTGGCGGTGTTCGCCACCGACGGCCGCCTCAAGCTCTTCAACTCGGCCTTCCTGCAGATCTGGCGCTTGTCGCGCAGCACGCTGAAGGAAGGGCCGCATATCGACAAGATCATCGCCCAGGCGAGCGCCCTCTACGACGACAAGGCCACCTGGGCGCGCATCAGCCGCGCGGTGACCGGCATCTCCGACCGCCGCCAGCCGGTGGGCGGGCAGATGATGCGCCCCGACCAGAGCGTGATCGACTTCGCCGTAGCGCCGCTGCCCGACGGGGCCACCCTCATCACCTTCGTCGACGTCACCGACAGCAAGCGCTACGAGCAGACGCTGATCGAGCGCAACGAGGCGCTGGTGGCGGCCGACCGGCTCAAGAGCCAGTTCATCAGCCACGTGTCCTACGAGCTGAGGACCCCGCTCACCAACATCATCGGCTTCAGCGAGCTGCTGGCCAGCCCGCGCTTCGGCGAGCTCAACGACAAGCAGCGCGAGTACCTCAACGACATCTCCGCCTCCTCGCGCACGCTGCTCGCCATCATCAACGACATCCTCGACCTCGCCACCATCGACGCCGGCACGCTGGAGCTGAAACTGGCGCCGGTGAAGGTGGCCGCCGTGGTCGACACCGCCGTGCTCGGCGTGCACGACCGCGCCAGCCGGGCGCGCCTCAATCTCGACATCCGCGTCGCCGAGGATGCGGTGGAGTTCGTCGCCGACGAAGCGCGCGTCCGCCAGGTGCTCTATAATCTCCTCTCCAACGCCATCGGCTTCTCCAAGCCGGGCGACACCATCTCCGTGAGCGTGCGCCGCGAGGACGGCATGATGGCCTTCACGGTGGAGGACATGGGCGTCGGCATTCCCAAGGACCAGCAGCGGCGCGTGCTCGAGCGCTTCGAGACCCGCAGCCAGGGCTCCAAGCACCGCGGCGCCGGCCTCGGCCTGTCCATCGTCAAGAGCCTGGTGGAGCTGCACGGCGGCTCCATGTCGCTCGACTCCGAGCCCGGCCGCGGCACGCGCGTGACGGTGCGCTTCCCGGAGAGCGGCGCGCGCCCGCCCGAGCCCACGGCCGAGGCCGCCCGCGCATGAGCGCCGGCTGGACCGGCGAGCTCGACGAGCCGGGCGTGGCCCGTCTCGCCCGGCTCGTGGCGCTCAAGCTGCGCAGGGGGGACGTGCTGGCGCTCAGGGGAGAGCTCGGTGCCGGCAAGACCACACTGGTCCGCGCGCTCGTCGCCGCCCTCCTGGGCGAGGGGGCGGAGGTGCCGAGCCCGACCTTCTCGCTGGCCCAGAGCTACGCCGGCCCCCGCCTCACCCTCACCCACTTCGACCTCTACCGCCTGGGCTCGGCGGAGGAGGCGCGCGAGCTCGGCTTCGAGGAGGCGGCCGAGACCGGCGCGGTGGCGGTCGAGTGGCCGGAGCGCGCGGAGGCGCTGCTGCCGGAGAGCCGCTACGAGATCGAGCTTCTCGAGACGGCCGATCCGTCCGTGCGGCGCGTGCGCCTGGAGGGGCTCGGCGCCTGCGGGCGGCACGCGGCGCGGATCGGCGAGATCATGGCCTTCCTCGACGCCCAGCCCGACTGGCGCGAGGCCGACATCGCCTACCTGCAGGGCGACGCCTCCACCCGCACCTACGCGCGGCTCGCCGCCGGCGGCCGGACCGTGCTCCTGATGGATGCCCCGCGCCAGCCCGACGGCCCGCCCCTCCGCGAAGGCAAGTCCTACAGCCGCCTTGCGCACCTGGCCGAGGACATGGTGCGCCCGTTCGTGGCCATCGGCGCGGCGCTGCGCGCGGCCGGGCTCAGCGCGCCGCGGGTGGAGGCCATGGACCTCGGGCGCGGGCTGCTGCTGGTGGAGGACCTGGGCGATCGCGTGTTCGCGGCCGAGATCGCGGGCGGGCGCGCCGACCAGGCCGAGCTGTGGCGGGCGGCGGTCGATGCGCTCGTGCACCTGCGCGGCGTGCCGGTGCCGCGCAGCCTGCCGCTGCCCGACGGCTCGGCCTACGCCCTGCCGCGCCGCGACCGCGCCGCCTTCGAGATCGAGGTGGAGCTGCTGCTCGACTGGCATTGGCCGGCGGCGAAGGGCGCCCCCGCCCCGCCCGAGGTGCGCGCCGAGTTCGCCCGCCTGTGGGCACCCGTCATCGACCGGCTGCTGGCGCTGCCCGGCGGCTGGTTCCTGCGCGACTACCACTCGCCCAACCTGATCTGGCTGCCGGGGCGTGCCGGCATCGCCAGGGTCGGCATCATCGACTTCCAGGACGCGCTCGCGGAGCACTTCGCCTTTGATCTCGTCTCCCTCCTGCAGGACGCGCGCGTGACCGTGCCGGAGGCGCTCGAGGCGGAGCTTCTCGAGCACTACTGCGCCGAGGTGGCGCGGCGCGAGCCGGGCTTCGACCGCGCGGCCTTCGCGGCCGCCTACGCCGACTTCGGCGCCCAGCGCAACACGCGCCTGCTCGGCTTGTGGATGCGGCTCGACAAGCGCGACGGCAAGCCGCAATACCTCCAGCACCTGCCCCGCACCTGGGACTATCTCGGCCGCAACCTGCGCGCGCCCGCGCTGGCGCCGCTGGCGGCATGGTATGATCGCCACTTCCCGCCGGCGGCGCGCAAGCGGGCCGGGGGCGCATGAGCACCGGGGCAGGGGGAACGGGGGACGATGGCGGCCGCACTCGACAGCGCGATGGTGCTGTGCGCCGGGCTCGGCACGCGCATGGCGCCGGCCAACAACGGCCTGCCCAAGCCGCTGGTGGCGCTCGCCGGCAAGGCGCTGGTGGACCACGTGCTCGACCGCCTGGCGGCGGCCGGCATCGCCCGCGCGGTGGTCAACGTGCATCACATGGCCGACCGCATCGAGGCCCACCTGCAGGGGCGCACGCGGCCGGCGGTCGAGATCTCCGACGAGCGGGCCGCCCTGCTCGACACCGGCGGCGGCGTGAAGAAGGCGCTGCCGCGGCTGGGCGCCGGGCCGTTCCTGATCCACAACTCGGACTCGGTGTGGATCGAGGGCGTGGGCTCCAACCTCGCCCGCCTCGCCGCCGCCTGGGACGACCGGCGCATGGACTGCCTGATGCTCCTGGCGCTCGCCTCCGCCAGCCGCGGCTACCACGGCCCCGGCGACTTCGCGCTGGAGAGCGACGGGCGCATCCGCCGTCGCCGCCACGAGCAGGAGATCGTGCCGTTCGCCTTCACCGGCGTGTCCATCGCCCACCCGCGGCTGTTCGCGGAGAGCCCCGAGGGGGCCTTCTCGCTCAATCTGGTGTGGAGCAGGGCGATCGCGGCGGGCCGCGCCTACGGCGTGCGCCTGGAGGGGCTCTGGATGCACGTGGGCACGCCCGAGGCCCTGGCCGAGGCCGAGCAGCGCCTCAAGGATGCCGCCTCGCTGTGAGGGCGCGTGTTCTCACCGGTCGGGCCGCCCGAGCGGCCGCCGGCAGCTGCGCTCTAACCCGTAGATAACGGCCGCCGCGCCCTGGCCGGGCGGGCGCAAATGAGCGAGACTCCGCCCTCGCCGCTGGTGCGCGTCGTGGAAGCCAACGAGGGGCGGAGGGGTGCAACCGGCTCGCCGCATCTATTCCGTGCCGCCGGGCGTGCCGTTTCTCGGCGCGCTGGCGCGCGCGCTGCTCGCCGGCGACCTGCCGACCCCCGGCGGGCCGCCGCCGCAGCCGTTCACGCTCGCCGACACCACCCTGCTGCTGCCGACCCGGCTCGCCACGCTCGCCCTGCAGGACGCCTTCGTCGCCGCCTCGGGCGGGGGAGCGCTGCTGCTGCCCAGGATCAGGCCGATCATCGGCGGCGGCGAGGAGCCGATGCTGCTCGCCGGCGAGGGCGAGCGCGCGGGCGAGGCGGCCGCCGCGCCCCCCATCGGCGAGATCGAGCGGCGGCTGGCGCTCGCCAAGCTGGTGCTGCGCTGGTCTCAGGCGCAGGCTGACGCGGGGGCGGCGGGGCGCACGCCGGCGCAGTCGGCGCGGCTCGCGCGCGAGCTCGCCCGCCTGATGGACGCCATGGAGATCGAGGACGTCGACGGCACCCGGCTGAGCGCGCTGGTGCCGGAGCAGCATGCCGCCCACTGGGGGCTCACGCTGACCTTCCTCGAGATCGTCACCGCGCACTGGCCGGCCTTTCTCGCCGAGCGCGGCCTCGTCTCCAAGATGCAGCACGACAAGGCCCAGGTGCTGGCCCAGGCGCACAGGTGGCGCCAGGCGCCGCCGCCCGCACCGGTGATCGCAGCCGGCGTGATGAGCAGCGCGCCGGCGGTGACCGAGCTGCTCGCCGTGGTGGCCGGCCTGCCCAACGGCGCCCTGGTGCTGCCCGGCCTCGACCGCACGCTCGACGCGGCGAGCTGGGAGAGGATCGTGCCCGCTCATCCCGAGCATCCGCAGTTCGGCCTCAAGAAGCTGCTCGATGCGCTGGGCGTGCGCCGCGAGGACGTGCTGGACCTGCCGGGCACCGCCCCGAGCCGCAGGCAGAAGGCGCGCGCCCGCCTCGTGAGCGAGGCCATGCGGCCGGCGCGCACCACCGAGCGCTGGCATCGCTTCGCCGCCGGCGCGGACGGGCGCGCGCTGGCGGCCGAGGCGGCGGCCGGCCTTGCCATCCTCGAGGCGCCGAGCGGCGAGGAGGAGGCCGAGGCCGTGGCCCTCATCCTGCGCGAGGCGGCCGAGACCCCCGGGCGCACCGCCGCGCTCGTCACCCCCGACCGGGCGCTGGCGCGGCGCGTGGCGGCGCGGCTTGCGACCTGGGGCGTGCACGTCGCCGATGCGGCCGGCCAGCCGTTCGCCAGGACGGCCACCGGCGCCCTGCTCGACCTGGTCGTGGGGGCGGCCGCCAGGCGCTTCGAGCCGGCGGCCCTGATCGCGCTCCTCAAGCATCCGCTCTGCCGCCTGGGCATGGCGGCGGCCGAGCTGCGCCGGGGCGTCAGCGCGCTCGAGCTGGCTGCCCTGCGCGCCCCCTACTTCGGCCACGGCCTCGAGGCCCTGCGCGCGGCGCTCGAGCGGGCAGAGGCCGACCTGCGCGCGGGCAAGCGCCGGCACCGGGCCGTGCGCCGGCTGGCAGCCGCCGACTGGCAGGCGGCGCGCCGCCTCCTGCGGGCGCTGGAGGAGCATCTGGGCCCCCTCGCCCGGCTGCTGTCCTCGCCCGGCACCGTCGACCTTGCCACGCTGGTCAGGGCGCACAGCCTGGCCGCCGACGCGCTCGCCCGCGGCAGGAACGGACAGGAGGCCGGCCTGTGGCAGGGGGAGGCCGGCGCGCAGGCGGCAAGGCTGCTTGCCACCCTGCTCGATGCGCGCACCGATGCCCCCAGCATGCGGCCCGCCGACTACCCCGACTTCTACCGCGGCCTGCTCGCCGAGGAAACGGTGGCCGAGCCGCGCGCGGGCCACCCGCGCATCCACATCTGGGGCCCCTACCAGTCGCGCCTGCAGCAGCCCGACGTCGTGGTCCTCGCCTCCCTCAACGAGGGCACCTGGCCGCAGGCTGCCGACCCCGGCCCCTGGCTCAACCGGCCGATGCGGGCCGCCCTCGGCCTGCCGGCGCCGGAGGAGCGCATCGGCGATGCGGCCCACATCTTCAGCTCCCTGCTCGGAGTGGAGGCGGTGTTCCTCACGCGCGCCGCCAAGATCGAGGGCGTGCCGACCGTGCCCTCGCGCTGGCTGCTGCGGCTGCAGGCGCTGCTCGACGGCCTCGGCGTCCGCGCGCCGGCGGAGGCGGGCCAACCCTGGCTCGCCTGGGCGCAGGCCCGCAACGCGCTGGCCGGGGCCCCGCAGCGCGTCGATCCGCCCGAGCCGCGCCCGGCCCTGGCCCTGCGGCCGCGCCGCATCTCCGTGACCGCCGTCGAGCGGTGGATCGCCAACCCCTACGCCCTCTACGCCGACCGCATCCTCGGGCTGGAGCCGCTCGCCGGCCTCGGCGAGCCGCCGGACGCCACCCTGCGCGGGCAGATCGTGCACGACGCGCTCGGCCGCTTCGCCGCGCGCTTCCCCGCCGCGCTTCCCGCCGACATCGCCGGCGAGCTCCTCGCCTGCGCGCGCGAGGCGCTGGAGGAGCTGACCGGATCGCCCTACGTCGCCGCCTTCTGGGTGCCGCGCTTCGAGCGCTTCGCCGCCTGGTTCGCCGAGACCGAGGCCGCGCGCCGCGAGGGGGTGGGCCGGGTCCTGGCCGAGGTGCAGGGCTCCATGGTGCTGGCCGCGCCCGGCGGCCCCTTCAAGCTGGAGGCGCGCGCCGACCGCATCGATGCCGGCGCCGCGGGCCTCGTCATCACCGACTACAAGACCGGCGCCAGCGTGAAGGACCTGGTGAGCCGGGCCAAGACCGGCGCCGCCCCGCAGCTGCCGCTCGAGGCGGCGATCGCCGCCGCCGGCGGGTTCGCCGGCGTGGAGGCGGCCAGGGTGGCGGGGCTGCGCTACATCTCGAGCTCGGGCGGCGAGCCGCCGGGCCAGGAGCACGCCGTCGGCAACGGCGACGCCGAGGAGCTGGGGCGCAGGGCGCTGGGCGGCCTGGAGCGGCTCGTGGCCGCCTTCGACCGGGAGGCCACCCCCTACCGCGCGCTGCGGCGGCCGCGCTTCAGCTACCGCTACGACGCCTATGCCCACCTCGCGCGGGTGGCGGAGTGGCAGGCCGACACGGACGAGGAGGCCTGAGCCATGAGCCTCTTCAAGTCGCGCATCGAGCGGGCGCGCGAGGAGACCCGGCGCCGCCAGGCCGCCGCCGCCGACCCCGCCACCTCGGCCTGGGTGAGCGCCAACGCCGGCACCGGCAAGACGCACGTGCTGACCATGCGCGTGCTGCGCCTGCTGCTGGCCGGCACGCTGCCCGAGCGCGTCCTGGCCCTCACCTACACCAAGGCGGCGGCGGCGGAGATGGCCAAGCGCGTGTTCGCGCGGCTCGCGGCCTGGGTGACGGCGGGGGAGCGCGAGCTCGCCTCCGAGCTCGGCGAGCTGTGCGGGCGGGCGCCGACGCCGGCCGAGATGGAGCGCGCCCGCCAGCTCTTCGCCATCGCCATCGAGACGCCGGGCGGCCTCAAGGTGCAGACCATCCACGCCTTCTGCGAGCGGCTGCTGCAGCGCTTCCCCATCGAGGCCGGCGTGCCCCCGGGCTTTGCCATCCTCGACGAGCACGAGCGCCGTCAGCTGCTGGCCGAGGCGATGGAGGAGATGCTGGCCGCGGCGGCCGCCGACAAGGCGGGGCCGCTGTGGGCGGCGGTGGAGCGGGCCGTGCCCTATGCCGTCGACGACCGGCTGGAGGAGTTCCTGGGACAGGCCCTGGAGATGACCCGGGGCGGCCTCGCCGACCTGCGCGAGGAGGACCTTGCCCGCATGGAGCGCGACCTGCGCACCGCCTGCGGCGTGCGGGAGGGCGCCACCGGCGAGAGCCTGGCGCAGGAGATGTACGGCGTCTTCAGCGAGGACATGCTGCCGGTGCTGGTCGATGCGCTGCGGGCGGGCGGCGACACCGACCGGAAGCAGGCCGAGCGGCTGGAGGCGGCCGCAGTTGCCGCCTCGGCGGCCGGGCGGGCGCGGGCGCTCGAGCCCTTCTTCTTCACAGGGCAAAAGCCGAGAAAGAACCCCGTCACCAAGGCGGTGAGCAGTGGCCGGCCGCACCTCGCCCAGCTGGTGGCACAGGCACAGGCGCGCTTTGCCGCGCTCCACCGCGAGCAGCGCGGGCTGGCCGTGGTGGAGGCGACGCTGGCGCTGCTGCGGCTCGCCCGCGACGTGCACGGGCGCTACGTCGCAGCCAAGGCGCGCCGCGCCGCGCTCGACTTCGACGACCTGGTGGCGGCGGCGGCCCGCCTGCTGTCGGTCTCCGAGGCGGTGGCCTGGGTGCTTTACAAGCTCGACGGCGGGCTCGAGCACATCCTGGTCGACGAGGCGCAGGACACGAGCCCGGTGCAGTGGCAGGTGATCCGGGCGCTGGCGGCCGAGTTCTTCGCCGGCGCCGGCGCGAGCGAAGAGGCGCGCACGCTGTTCGCGGTGGGCGACGAGAAGCAGTCGATCTACGGCTTCCAGGGCGCGGCCCCGGCCATGTTCGCGGCCACCGGCGCCGACCTCGAGAGGCGCGCCAGGGAGGCGCGCCGGCGCTTCGCGCGCGTGCCGCTGACGCTGTCGTTCCGCGCCGTGGAGCCGTTGCTTGCCGCCGTCGACCGCATCTTCGCCTCGCCCGAGCGCACGCCGGGCGTGGGGGCGGAGGGCGGCGTGCAGCACGCGGCCGAGCGCGCCGGCCATGCCGGCCTCCTCGAGATCTGGCCGCTCGAGAAGCAAGCCGCCCCGGAGCCGGCCGAGGCCTGGTCGCCGCTCGAGGAGACGAGCGCGGCGCCCTCGCACGTGCGCCTCGCCCGGCGCATCGCCGCCACCATCGACGGCTGGCTGCGCAACGGGGAGATGCTGGCCTCCGAGGGCCGCCCGATCCGGGCCGGCGACATCCTGATCCTGGTGCGCAAGCGCCAGCCGTTCGCGCCCGCCGTCATCTCCGAGCTCAAGGCACGCGACATCGAGGTGGCGGGCGCCGATCGGCTGGTGCTGACCGAGCAGATCGCCGTGCAGGACCTGGTGGCGCTCGGCCGCTTCGTGGTGCTGCCGGAGGACGACCTGGCGCTGGCCGAGGTGCTGAAGTCGCCGCTGCTCGGTCTCGACGACGCCGACCTGCTGAAGCTGGCGCCGGGGCGGCACGGCTCGCTGTGGCAGGCGCTGCTGGCCAATGCGGAGGGCGACGCGCGCCATGCGGCGGCAGCGGCCGCCCTGCAGCGCTGGCGGGCGCGCGCGGAGACGCTTGCGCCCTTCGAGTTCTATCAGTCGCTGCTCGACGGCGAGGGCATGCGCGCGCGCATGCTGGCCCGGCTCGGCCTCGAGGCGGCCGACGCCATCGACGAGCTCCTGAACCTGGCGCTCGCCTACGAGGAGGGGGCGCCGCCCTCCCTGCAGGGCTTCCTCGGCTGGCTCGCGCAGGAGACGCGCGAGGTCAAGCGCGACATGGAGCAGGGCCGCGACCAGGTGCGGGTGATGACCGTGCACGGCGCCAAGGGGCTGGAGGCGCCCGTCGTGTTCCTGCCCGACACCTGCTCGACCCGATCGGGGCGCTGGCCGGGCAGCCTCCTGGAGGGCGAGGGCGTCCCGTTCCTGTGGCCGGTCAAGGGGGCGGGCGACGTCCCCGCCCTGGAGCGGGCCAAGGCCGCCATCGCCGCGGCCGAGCGGGAGGAGCGCAACCGCCTGCTCTACGTGGCGCTGACGCGGGCCCGCGACCGCCTCTACGTGGCGGGCTTCGAGGGCCGCCAGGCGGCGCCGGCGGACTGCTGGTACCGGCTGATCGAGGAAGGCCTGGCGGGCATGCTCGAGGAGGCGGAGACGGCCGACGGCATGCGCGTGCGCCGGCTGGCGAGCGCGCAGCGGGCAAAGCCCGGCCCCTCGACCGCGCAGTCCGCCGGCGCGGCCGGCGCGCTGCCCCTGCCCGACTGGGCGCGCCGGCCGGCCCCGCCCGAGCCGCTGGTGAGAGTGCCGCTGGCGCCCTCCCGGCTGGCACCGCTGGAGCAGGAGGAGGCGGGCGAGCGGCCCGCGCGCGGCCGGCCGGCCGAGCCGCCTGCCCTGCCGCCCGCCGTGCTGGCGGAGGACGCCCGCTTCCTGCGCGGTATCCTCACCCACGCTCTCCTCGAGCACCTGCCGGGGCTGCCTGCCGGGCGGTGGGAGACGGAGGCGGAGGCACTGGTTGCCCGCCGCGCCGCGCACCTGCCCGCCGACGTGCGCAGCAGCATCGTCGGCGAGACCCTGGCGGTGCTGCGCGATCCCCGCTTTGCCGCCCTGTTCGGGCCCGACAGCCGGGCCGAGGTGGCGATCTCGGCCGACATCGCCGACCCGCAGGGCCGCGGCCCCGCGCTGCGGGTGGCGGGCAAGATCGACCGGCTGGTGCGGGAGGGCGACACGGTGCGCATTGTCGACTACAAGACCAACCGCCCGCCGCCGACCGACCCCGCCCGCGTCCCCGAGGCCTATCTGCTGCAGCTCGCCGCCTACCGCCTGGCGGTGCGCAGGATCTTCCCCCGCGCCGTGGTGCGCGCGGCGCTGTTGTGGACGGTGGGGCCGGCCATCATGGAGATCCCGGCCGCGGCCCTGGATGCCAGCGAGCGGCGGCTGTGGGAGCTGGGCGCGGCGCCCGAGGCGCCGGTGTGAGCCGCCGGGGCGCCGCCGCGCTCACGGCCGAGGCCCGGGCAGCGCAAGCAGCGCATCGAGCGCCACCAGGGCGAGGCAGCTCGCGCAGCCGGCCCACGGCACCCATGCGGGCACGACGTAGCCGATGCCCGGCGGCGGCTCGCTCTCGCGCGCCTTGATGCGGGTGAGCGCCAGGTTGACCAGGGCGAACAGCACCAGCGTGATGCGCGAGGTCCAGTCGGCCAGGCGCTCGAGCGGGAGGAGGAGCGCAAGCCCCAGCACGACCGCGGCGGTGAGGAGGGTGGCGTTGAGGGGCGTGCGCGTGATCGGGCTCACCTCCCGCAGCCACTCGGGCAGGCTGCCGCGGGCGGCCAGGCCGTAGAGGACGCGCGAGGCCATGATGATCTGCACGATGATGCCGTTGAGCGTGGCGACGATGGCGATCAGGGTCATGGCCAGCGGCGACGCCCCCGTGAGGCGGCCGAAGACCAGGGCCAGCGGCGCCTTCGAGGCGGCGAGCTCGGCCGGCGGCACGGCCACCACCGCCACCCATACCACCAGCATGTAGAGGAGGGTGGCGAGCGCCAGCGTGAGGAAGATGGCGCGCGGCATGGTGCGCCGGGGCTCGCGCGTCTCCTCGGCGATGTTGACGATGCTGTCGAAGCCGAGGAAGGCGAACACGGCGAGCAGCGCGGCGCCGGCGATGCCGGCGAGGCCCGCGGGGCTGGCCGGCGGCAGCATCTCGGGCAGGCGGTGGACCACCTCGCCGCCGCCTACCCCCGCCGCGATCAGCAGGGCCAGCCCGCCCACCTCGATCACCGTCATGACGCCGGCGAACACCACCGATTCCTTGATGCCCCAGGCGGCGACGGCGGCCATCGCCAGCACGATGGCGACGATCAGCACCGGCTCGGGCAACGGCACCACCACCCCCACATAGCCCGCCGCGCCGACCACGATGGCCGCCCCCGACACCACGGCGACGGCGGTGACGAGCAGGCCGACCGCCATGCCGAGCCGCTCCGACTGGAAGGCCGCCGCGACGTAGGCCGCCTCGCCCGCGGCCACCGGCATGCGCCCGACCAGCTCGGCGAAGGAGGCGGCGGTGAGCCCCATCAGGACGGCGGCGGCGGCGAACGCGAGCGGCGCTGCCATGCCGGCGCGGGCGGCGGCGGCGCCGACCAGCACGTAGATGCCGGCGCCGATGGTGACGCCGAGGCCGTAGAGCACGGCATTGGTGAGGGTGAGCGAGCGCCGCAGGGGCGCGTGCGGTCTGGGCGGGGGCTGCGCATCGACGACGGCCACCACGGCGTGCTCCCGGCTGCCGCAGGGGCGGCCCCCTGCGTTCCACGTGGCCGCAGCCCTAGCCCGCGGCCGCCCCTGCCGCGTTGACGCCCGTCAACGGCGCCCGGCGCCTCCTGCGGCCGAGGTCACTTGGCCGGGGTGATGGAGCGCATCCGCATGGGCGGCGCCGCCGGGGTGAGGTCGCGCGCGATCTCGGCCGCCACGCAATTGGCCCGGTTGATGTAGGAGTTGGCGAGCGTGGCGTGGTTCTCGAGCGAGCGCTCCAACTGCTCGGGGTCGCACTTCTCGGGGTGGCCCTTGAAGAGATCGATGTAGCCGCGCGACAGGCTCGAGAGCTGCCAGCCGAGGGGCAGCGGCATGAAATTGTAGTAGACGCCGGCCTCGACGATCTTGAAGCCCGGCTTGGGATCGGCGGCGAGGTCGTACTGGGTGGTGTAGCCGCGCCCCTGCCAGGTGGCGATGGCGGCCACCAGCGGCGAGATCAGCTCGCTCTGGGCGCGGTTGCTGGGCTCGTCCATCCAGAACCGCTCGAAGGGGATCCAGGCGGCCGAGATCATGATGAGCTTGACGTCGATGGCCGGCATGTCCGGCGACTTGGCCTGGAACTCGGCGAGCGACTGGGCGAGCTTGGAGGCGGTCGCCACGCCCGAGTTGTCGACGTAGCCGCCGTCGACGAAGCTCATGCGCCGCTTGCGCCCCTTCTCGACGCCGTCGGGGAAGGAGTACCAGCCGGCGGGGGAGACCCAGGGGAAGCGCGCGCTCAGCCCCACCGCGGTGCTGAGCGGCACGTCGACCGGCTCGACGCCGTTGGAGAAGAAGTCGAACACCTTGGCCGAGCCGGTCCAGGGCGGGCCGACGGAGGAGAAGTCGAACGGCCCCAGCACCATCTGCATGCCGGTCTCGACGTTGGCGACGTTGATGGCGAGCGCCGGCGTGGCCCCGGCGGCGCACGCCGGCTGGCCCGCCCCGCACAGCTCGAACAGCGAGGCGCTGAGCGGATTGGGGGCGTCGGCCACGCGTGCGCCGCGCCGCCAGGCGTCCTCGAAGGCGTACTCGAGCGCCCGCGCGCGGTCGAAGGCCTCGATCGGCCAGGGCAGGAAGCGCTGCAGGAAGTCGGGGAACAGGCCGCCCCACACCACCGGCGCCAGCAGGTCGTGGGAGAGGATGCGGTCGGCCCGGGTCTCGAACTCGCCCGCACCCTCCAGCCGGGCGAGGCAGGGCTTGGGCTCGCCGTTGGCGGCGAGCGTGCGGGTGAGGCCGGCGAACACGGCCGCACCCAGGCTGCCGCCCGACACCGAGCTCACGACGAACACGTGCTGGGCGAAGTTGGGGCACAGGTCCTGCATGCGGGAGAGGAACTTGGCGGCCTGGTAGGCGGCGTAGAGGCCGCCGCCCTCGGCCGCCACCACGTAGACCGGATAGGGGCGGTTGGCGGCGCGGTAGGCGGGCAGGTCCTTGCGCGAGGCGAGCCAGGCGCGGAAGGCGCCCTCCACGGTCGGCCGCTCGATGTTGGCGGGGCGGTTGCGGAAGCCGTGGTTGTCGGTGAGGCCCAGGATCTCGAAGGCCACGAGCAGGACGATCAGCGTGCCGACCAGGGGCACGCCGAACAGCCGATAGTAGCGCGCGAACAGCGCCGTGAGCACCGCGAGGTTGACCATCCACAGGGCGAAGATGGGGATCGAGCCCACCGCCTGGGGTAGGTGCACGGGGTCGCGCACGAGCAGCACGATGGAGGCCAGGATCACGACCGGGAACAGCATCCAGTTGCTGAACACGGCGAGCTTGCGCGCGCTGCCGCTGCCGACCGGGGTGAGGCTGCGCTCGAAGACGGTGATGAGGACGAGCAGCACGACGGCCACGGCGACGCAGATGGCGGCGCCGGTGAGGAAGTGAAAGCGCAGCTGGGCGATGACCTTGAGCGATTCGGCGAGCGCGGGCGGGACGTCGGCGATGGCGAGGTTGGGCAGGCGGCTGCGCCAGATGCCGATGGCGGCGCCCAGGAGCGGCAGCATGGCCACGAGGCGCGGCCCCCACCTCAGCACCACGTTGCCCAGCGGGTGGGGGACGACGTGGTCGCCCGGGATGTCGCCCAGCGAGTACTCCGCGCTCTGGCGGGCGATCTGCCACAGGACCACGGACAGCGCCGCCAGCGAGGCGAGCGCCAGCAGCCAGTGGGCGTGGAAGGGATTGGTGGCGCGCTCCTGGGTGAGCACGCGGTGGACCTCGAGCGTCTGGTCGATGAGCGTGAGCGCGAGCGCCGCCAGGATGCCCATGGCCAGCGGCACGCGCAGGACGTAGAGGCCCCTCAGCAGCGCATCGAGCCAGCGCTCGTCACGCCGCTCGAGCGGAGGCGACATCGACTGGTCCGGCATGATCATCCCCCCTGGGTCGATGGAGCCGCAGGCGCAGCCGGCCCGTCAGGCCCCGCTCAGCGGACGCTGCGATTGCCGCAGCGCAGCTGCAGCTCGCGCTTGCTCTGGTTGAAGGCCTGCGTGCGGGCCGGCGAGTTGCAGGCGTCCACGCACGCCTTCACGCACGACACCTCACAGGACGGCGGGCACGAGCGGCGGCCGCAGCATTCCATGGAGCAGGCCTGCAGCTGGTTGGGGCTGGTGCAGGCATTGCCCTGGGCGCGGCCCGGCGCGCTCCACACGGCCATCGCCGCGGCAAGCACGGCGGCGAGCCCCAACACTTTCGCGCTCCTCGACATAGCCACCTCCCGCCCCGCCCGTCGTCAAGCATCCTCCGCACGTGCCCTCTCAAGGCCTGATGCTGCCCGAACATCGCGCCAAAGCCGGGGCGGCCGCATGAATGTGCGACAACGCCACCCCGCGGCCAGCGCGGCGCCCGCCCGCCCCGGCCGCTCGCGGCGCGTCGCCTACACCCGTCTCGGGAAGTGCAGCGTCGGCAGCAGGCCGTGCGGGTAATACTCCCAGAAGATATAGACGGCGAGGAACACAATGGTCGTGAGGATTGCCCCGACGAGCGGATTGCGCGCCAGCGTGTGGCCGATCAGCGAGGCGAGGAACGCGAGCGCGGCCAGCAGGCCAACGGGCATCAAAGGGATATCCGACCAGTTGATTGGCATGGGGAAGGGTCCTCTTGGTTGCTCGTCAGGTCCGCTAGAGCTTACCAGATATGGTTAACCGTGGGCGATGCCGTCGCGCATGGGCCGACGGTGAGCCGCAAGGGGTCCCAACGCGCCGGTGAAACGCTCTGGCCGGCCAATCGGTTAGAGGGGGCGGCCGGTCGCGCCAGGTGGCCGCAGTCGCCGCAGCCCCCGGCCATCGCGCGCTCCGCCTCCACGATTTGGTCTCAATCGCGCCGGCGCCTCGGCAGGCGGGCATTGCGCATGCTCCCATCCCGTGGCTAGCTGCCCCGTCCACCCCCAAGCGCAACCCCGCCGGCCGCCCATGGATCCCTTCGTGTTCGTCGCCGTGCTGGCGGCCGCCGCCTGCCATGCCGGCTGGAACGCCCTGCTCAAGATCAACCTGGAGCCGCTGGCCGCGACCTCGCTGGTGGCGGCCGCCTCGGCCGCGGTGGCGCTGCCGGTGGCGCTGGTGACCGGCCTGCCGGCCGCGGCCTCGTGGGGCTATCTGCTGGCGTCGGTGGCCATCCACATCGTCTACTACTACGCGCTGGCGCAGGCCTACCGGCTCGGAGACCTGGGGCAGATCTACCCCATCGCGCGCGGCAGCGCGCCGCTGATGACGGCAGTGCTGGCATCGGTGTGGCTGGGCGAGACGCTGAGCGCCGGCGCCTGGGCGAGCGTGCTGGTGCTGGCCGCCGGCATCCTGCTGCTCGCCTCGCGCGGGCGGCGTGCGCGCGAGCCCTTCGACGTGCGCGCGGTGGGCTATGCGCTCGCCACCTCGCTCACCATCACCACCTACACGCTGGTCGACGGCGTGGGCGCGCGCCTGTCGGGCTCGGCCGCCGCCTACACGGTGTGGCTGTTCGTGCTGAGCGGGGGCGCCATGGGCCTCTACGGCTTGCGGCGCATCGGCCGCAGGCTGGCGTCCGACTTCACCGCCAACTGGTGGGTGACCATGGCCGGCGCGGCGCTGTCGACGGCGGCCTACGGCATCGCCATCTGGGCGATGACGGTGGCGCCCATCGCCCTGGTGGCGGCGCTGCGCGAGACGAGCGTGATGTTCGCGGCTCTGCTGGGCGTGGCGATGCTGCGCGAGCCGCTGCTGCCGGTGCGGATCGCCGCCACCGGCCTGGTGCTGGCGGGGGTGGTGCTGCTGCGCCTTCAGTAGGCTCTCAGAGGCGGGGCTCGAGACCCGTCACCTTCCAGTCGAGGCCGGTGAAGCCGAATACGACGATCACGTCGGGCTCGGTTGCCGATGCATATTTGGCCACGCCGATGCGGTAGGCGAAAGGCCCGGAGAAGCCGAAGCTCTTGACGTTGCCCAGGCCGTAGCCCGCGGGCGCGGGCGTCTGCGCGTCCGAGACCGTGCGCACCACGGGGCCGCGCTTGCCCGCGCCGACGCTGCCGGGCGCGCTGGGCGCGGCGGTGCGGCCGCCGCGGGCCATGTGGTCGCGCAGCATGCGCTCGACGCTGTCCTTGAGCGGGCCGCCCTCGGCGAGGATCTGCGCCAGGCTCTCGGCCGTCACCAGGCCCTCCAGCGCCGTCTCGACCAGTCTGGCCGCGGCCTCCTGCCTCAGCCGGTCGGCCAGCACCGGGCTCGTGGGGCCGGCCTGGGGCGCAACGTAGATCTCGGCGATCTTGCGCCGCGCCGCCTCGCGCAGAGAGGCGCGCACGGATGGAAAGTCGATGCCGGCGGCGAGGGCGGGAACGTCCCGGGCCTCCACCGCGGCGCGGATTCTGTAGGCCGACCAGGCGGGCCACGCCACGTAGAACGCCAGCACGAGGATGACGAGGATCGCCAGCAGCTTCTTCATTGCCCACCCCGACACGCACCGGGCGGACGATTATCCCAGCGGCGGGGCTGGCCGGCAAGCCGCGGGCGCAGCCGGTCCCGTGTGTTGGACGGGTGGCGGCGGCGCTCGGCAGAGGGCGGAGTGTTGCCGGTCTGCCTCGCACCTCCGCCGAACGCGCAACAGGTGCAGTTGGCGCTTGGAGGCCGGCGCGAACGGGAACAGCATGCGCGGCGTTGCGTTTTGCCCACAAGGCGCCTGGAACCAGCGCCAACGGATGATCACGAGGCAAGACCCATGTCGGCAACGCACCCCCCGGACGGATTCTGGTCCGACACCTACAACGGCCACAACATCGCCATCCTCAACCACGGCGGCGGCTGGCTGGTGTACATCGATCACGTGCTGCAGCCCCGCCTGCTGTTCGATTCGGCCGATGCGGCGGTGCGCTGGTTGCAGCGCAAAGTGGACCGTTCCGGCGCCCGCACGCGCGAGCTGGTGCGCAGCCTGTAGGCGGCCCCGCGGGCGGCGCGCCGCGGCGGCGCGGCATGATCACCGCCCGGCGAATCGCGCCGGCCGGCGCTCCACGAACGAGCGCACGCCCTCGGCCGCATCCTCGCTCGCCATCAGCTGCGTCTGCTGGGCGTTGAGCTCCCTCACCGCCGCCTGCGGGCCGTGCTCGGCGGCCAGGCGCGAGGAGGCGAGCGAGGCGCGCACGGCCAGCGGCGCCTGCTCGGCGATGGTGCGGGCGATGGCCAACGCGCGCTCCATCTGTTGCCCCGCCGGCACCACCTCCTGCACGAAGCCCAGGCGCAGGGCCTCGGCGGCGCCGAACTCGTCGCCGGTGAGCAGGTAGCGCTGGGCGTTGCCCCAGCCCGCCCGCTCCTGCATGCGGAAGGTGGCGCCGCCCGCCGGCATGATGCCGCGCTTCACCTCGATCTGGGCGAACCGGCAGTCCTCGGCGGCGACGACGATGTCGGCGGCCAGCATCAGCTCGATGCCGAGCGTGAAGCAGATGCCCTGCACGGCCGCCACCAGCGGCTTGGAGCGGATGGGCGGACGCAGGGACAGCGGGTCGATGGTGCCGACGGGAAAGACGAAGCCGCGCTCGCGCATCACCGGGGCCACCTTGTCGAGCTCGAGCCCGGCGGTGAAGTGGGGCCCGTGCGCGTGGAGCAGGCCGACCCACGCCTCCCCGTCGCGCTCCAGCGCCGTGTAGGCCTGCGCCAGCTCGACCAGCATCTTGGGCGAGAAGCCGTTGAGCTTGCGCGGCCGGTCGATGCCGATGGCGAGCACGCGGCCGAGGCGCTCGGTGGTGATGCGGCCATCGGGCGGGGCGTCGCTCGCGGTCATGGTAGTCTCCTTCGGCTCGGCGCCCGCGGAAGGCCCGCGGGCCGGCTCGAGTATCGCCCGGCGCGCCCGCCCCTGTCATGCACGACCCTCACGCCTTCGTCCGTGCCAACACCCGGCTTTTGCCGGTGCCGCTGGTGCCGGAGATCGCCCTGCAGCTGGCCGAGGAGTCCCTGCCCATCTGGCAGCGGACCGAGGAGGAGCTGGGAGAGATGAACGTGCCGCCGCCCTACTGGGCCTTCGCCTGGGCCGGCGGGCAGGCGCTGGCGCGCTTCCTCCTCGACCACAGGCCGCTGGTGGCCGGCCGGCGGGTGCTCGACCTCGGGGCCGGCTCCGGCCTCGCCGCCATCGCCGCCATGCGCGCGGGCGCCGCCGCGGCGCTGGCCGCCGACGTCGACGCGCTGGCGCGGGCCGCCATCGAGATCAACGCGGCCGCCAACGGCGTGGCCGTGGCCACCACCGCGGCCGACCTGCTGGCGGGCCCTTCAGCCGCCGCGGCGGCGTGCGAGCTGGTGCTGGTCGGCGACCTCTTCTACGAGCGGGCGCTGGCGGAGCGCGTCGTCGAGTTCGTGGCGGCGGCGCGCGCCCGCGGCGCCCAGGTGCTGGTGGGCGACCCGCAGCGCAGCTACTTCCCCGCCGGGCGCTTCCGCGAGCTCGCCTGCTACCGGGTGCCGGTGACGCGCGAGCTGGAGGACGCCGAGATCAAGCGCACGGCGGTGTGGCAGCCGGCATGAGCGGCAGCCGCGCGCTCAGATCACCTGGCCGGTGGCGTCGTCGATCAGGTGCATGTTGTTGAGGTTGGCGGCGAGCCGCAGCGGCGCGCCCTCGCGGGCGCCCGCGTTGGGGTTGACGCGGCCGCACACCTGGGTGCCGTCGAGGCCGAAGTAGACGAGCGTCTCCATGCCCATGGGCTCGGTGACCTCGAGGCGCGCCTCGAACGGCACCTCGCCGGGCTCGAGGTGGGGCCCGGCCTCGGTGATGTGCTCGGGGCGCAGGCCCAGGAGCAGCTTGCCGTTGCGCGCCTGGGCGCGGTAGCGCTCGGCGCGGGCCGGCGGCACCGGGAAGGCGAGGTCGTTGGTGACGCGCACGGCGAGCGAGCCGTTCGCCTCCTCCATGCGGCAGGGGATGAAGTTCATGGCCGGCGAGCCGATGAAGCCGGCGACGAAGCGGGTCTTGGGGTCGTGGTAGAGCTGGTGGGGCGTGCCGACCTGCTCGATGACGCCGTGGTTCATCACCACCACGCGGTCGGCCAGCGTCATGGCCTCGACCTGGTCGTGAGTGACGTAGACGGTGGTGGTGCGCACCTGCTGGTGCACCTTCTTGATCTCGGTGCGCATCTGCACCCTGAGCTTGGCGTCGAGGTTGGACAAGGGCTCGTCGAACAGGAACACCTTGGGGTTGCGCACGATGGCGCGGCCCATGGCCACGCGCTGGCGCTGGCCGCCGGAGAGCTGCTTGGGCTTGCGGTCGAGCAGCTCGCGGATGTCGAGGATGCGGGCGGCCTCGTCGACGCGCTTCTTGATCTCGGCCTTGGGGTAGCGCTTGAGGCGCAGGCCGAACGACATGTTCTGGAACACCGTCATGTGCGGATAGAGCGCGTAGTTCTGGAACACCATGGCGATGTCGCGGTCCTTGGGCGGCACGTCGTTGACGACGTCGCCGCCGATCATGATGTCGCCGGCGGTGATGTCCTCGAGCCCGGCGATCATCCTGAGCGTCGTCGACTTGCCGCAGCCGGACGGCCCCACCAGCACCACGAACTCGTGGTCGGCGATGTCGAGGTCGATGCCGCGCACCGCCTCCACCTCGTCGTAGCGTTTGACGACCTTGCGCAGCCTGACTTCCGCCATGTCTCCGTCAGCCCTTGGTGGCGCCGGCGGTGAGGCCGGCGATGTAGTAGTCCATGAGGAAGGCGTAGATGATGAGCGGCGGCGCGGCGCCAAGCAGCGCCCCGGTCATGATCTGGCCCCAGTTGAAGACGTCGCCCTTGATGAGCGACGTGATGATGCCGACCGGCAGCACCAGCTGGTCGGCCGAGGTGGTGAAGGCGAGCGGATAGAGGAACTGCGCCCAGCTCACGGTGAAGGCGAAGATGGTGGCGGCGATCAGCCCCGGCAGGGCGACGGGGATGAAGATCTTGGTGAGCGTCTGGGTCCAGCTCGCCCCGTCGATCAGCGCCGCCTCGTCGAGCTCCTTGGGGATGGAGGCGAAGTAGCCGATCATGATCCAGGTGCAGAACGGCACGGTGAGCGTGGGATAGAGGATGAGCAGCACCCACCAGCGGTTGATGAGCTCGATGCCGGTCCACTCCTTGAAGGTGGCGAACATCTTGAACAGCGGCAGGAACAGCAGCGTCTCGGGGATCAGGTAGGTGAGGAACACGCCGGTGGCGAGCGTGGCCGAGCCCCAGAAGCGCATGCGGGCGAGCGCGAAGGCGGCCGGCACCGAGATCAGCATGGTCATGGCCACCACCACCACCGAGACGATGGCCGAGTTGCGGAAGTAGGTGAGGTAGGCGTTGGAGGTGAGCAGCTCGACGTAGTTCTCGAGCGTGGGATGGTAGACCCACCACGGGTTGGTGGCGGCCGAGATCTCCGCGCTGGTCTTGAGCGAGGTGATCAGCATATAGATCGGCGGCAGCAGGAAGAAGGCCGCGAACAGCACCAGGAAGAAGTAGGACCAGCGCAGGGCCCACTTGCGATCGCGGCTCATGCTCCCGTACTTGGGGCGGGCGGCAACCCTGCCGGCAGTGGCGGCGACGCTGGCCATCACACCTCGCTCCCTCGCCTGGTTATGTCGCGCAGGATGAAGACGGCGGCCACCGTCAGGATCGGCACCATGAACAGCGACACGCTGGCGCCGAGCGGGATGTCGCCGCCCTCGATGCCGACCCGGAACGACCAGGTGGCGAACACGTGCGTCATGTCGATCGGGCCGCCGGCGGTGAGAATGCGCACGATGTCGAAGTTGGCGAAGGTGACGATGAGCGAGAACAGCGCGGTGATGGCGATGATGTTGCGCATCATCGGCAGCGTCACGTACCAGATGCGCTGCCACCAGCTGGCGCCGTCGATGGCCGCCGCCTCGTAGAGCTGCTCGGGCACCGACTTGAGGGCGGCCAGGTACATGATCATGAAGAACGGCGCGCCGATCCAGATGTTGACCAGGATCACCGAGAAGCGCGCCCAGTAGGCGTCGCCCGTCCACGGGATCGGGCCGATGCCGAACAGCGCCAGCACCCAGTTGAAGGCGCTGTAGGAAGGGTCGAACAGCCACAGCCAGGCGAGGCAGCTCATGGCCGGCGGGATCACCCACGGCACCAGCAGCATGCCGCGCCACTTGCGCTGGCCCTTGGCCGGGATGTTGTGCACGAAGTGGGCGACGATGAAGCCGATCAGCGCCTTGAAGGCCACCGCCGTGATGGCGAAGATGCACGACTGCTGCACCACCATCCAGAACGTCTGGCGCTTGAACAGGAAGGTGAAGTTGGACAACCCGACGAAGCGCTCCATCGACTTGTTGAGCGTGGCCAGGTGCAGCGAGTAGAAGGCGGGATAGAGCACCAGGCCGACGATCAGCAGGATGAGCGGCAGCGCCATGAAGAAGGCGATGGTCGACTTCCTCTGCATGGTGCGGCGCAGGCTGGAGCGCGGGCGCGCCGCGGCCGCTGCGGGTGCGCGGATTGCTGCATCGACCATCGTCCCTCTCCTCTCCTTCCTCCTCCCGCGTGCGGGAGGAGAGGCTGGCCCCGGACGCGATCCGGGGCCCGGGTGAGGGGCGGAGGCGCACTGTGGCGTGCCGCCGCGGCCGCCCCTCGACCGGCCCTCTCCCCGCGCCGGCACAAGGCACGGGGGAGGGGCATGCTCACGACCGCATGAAGCCTTCGACCTCGCTCTCGGCCCAGGCCAGCGTCTTCTCCATCGGCTCACCCTGGAGATGGCGCACGATCATCTTGGTCATCAGGCCCTGCGTGTAGATCTGCACGGCGATCTTGTGCGGGGTCGGCGCCGCCGCGATCGAAAGGGTCTGATGATTGTGCGGGTTGGGATAGTGGTAGAGCGTGCCCTTGGGCGGACCGACCTCCGACCAGGTCTTGAAGGTGGTGAGGTTGGCAAATGAGGGGATGTCGTAGCCCTTGCTGGCCTCGACCATCCGCTGCGCCGACGCGGGCTGAGACAGGTGGCGCAGCAGGCTCTTGGCGGCCGACTTGTTCCTGCCGAACGCCCACACGCCCCAGAAGTAGGGCAGGAACGGCCCGAAGCGGCCTTTCGGCCCGGCCGGCATGCCGTGGTGCCAGCACTGCTCGGCCACCTGCGGCGCGTCGCGCACCGCCACCGCCCAGGCACTGGGCGGATTCATGATCAGGGCGCCCCTGCCCGCGACCAGCCACTTGTTGTTGGAGGCATCGTCCCAGGCCGGAGCATCCTGCGGATAGAACTTGGCGAGCTTGACGCAGTACTCGAGCGCCTGGCGCACCGGGTCGGTCTTGACCAGGATCTTCTCGTTGGCGTCGACCAGCACGGCTCCGAAGGAGTGGAACAGCGCGCCCGCCGTATCGACCGAGTCCGACGTGGTGCCGAGGCCAATGCCGAACGGCACACCCGCCTTGTGGCAGGCCTCCGCCGCCTTGAGGAAGGCGTCGAGCGTCCACGCGTCGGCCTTGGGCGCCTCGCCGGCCGGGTACATGGCCTTGATGTCGATGCCGGCGTGCTGCTTCATGAGGTCGAGGCGCGAGCACGGGCCCTTCATTTGGCTGCCGACCGTGGCCGGCACCGCCACCCATTTGCCCTTGATCTTGCCCAGGTACTCGACCGTGGAGTTGACCGCGCCGTTCTGCTTGATCAGGTCGGCCATCAGGTCGTCGACCGGCTCGAGGTTGTTGGCGTGCTCGGCCGGCAGCCACGTCGACATGGCCATGATGTCGTGGCCGGAGCGGGCCTGCGCCTCGGCGGCGATGGTGAGGAGGATCTTGTTGCCCTGCGAGGTGATGTAGTCGATCTGGACCTCGACCTTCTCCTTCTCCGCCCACTCCTTGACGAGTGCGGTGGTGGCGTCGTTGGCGCCGGGCACCCAGTGGTCCCAGAAGCCGATCGACAGCTTGCCGGCCGCATGTGCGCCGCGCACGAACGGGGCGGCGATCGCCGTGGCCGATGCGGCGGCCGTGCCGGCCACGAACCGGCGCCTGGTAAGCTTGTCTCTTGCCATTACCTTTCTCTCTCCCATTGCTGCCGGGCGCGAGCCCGGGCCTCTTCCCTTAGCCGGCGGCATCGCGAGGCCGCCCCTCCCTTCTCGTTACAGGGTTTCCAGCCCAGCCCGCGCAGTTCGGACGCGGGCAGGTGCGCACCCTCGAGTACGGCCGGCGGCTCGCGCGAGCGTGCCGGCACGGACTCGGACGGACATGTGAACCGTGGGGGATGGGCTGCCGGTTCGCTCGCTCCGCGCAAGCCGCGATCGGACCGTGGGGCCAACGCGGCGGGAGGGTTGCAGGCGGCAAGCTGTCTCTCCTCGGGCTTCCTCCGGACTCATTTTCTTTTCTTGGGACCGATCCGGCTGGTGATTTGCGCATTTGAGGGCGCAGGCGGGCGCCCTGTCAAGGACGGTGGCATGCCGGCGGCCTGGCGCAGCGAAAGTTGCATGCCGCCTGGCGCGGGCGGCGTCGGCGGCTCTAATTAGTAGGGTGGCGTCATGGCCCGCTACGTCCACATGGCGCCGGAGGCGGCGGCAAGGCGCATCGCACGCAGCGGCATCGCCCCGACGCGCCTGGCGCTGCGGCTGCCCGGCGGCGGCGACCGCGCGGTGTGGGCCTTCCCCGTGCTGCCGAGCTACACGCTCACCCACCAGTGGCTGCGCGAGCTCAAGCGTCGCTGCAGGAGCCCGCGCACGATGGTGGCGGTCACCTTCAGGATCCCGGACGAGCAGCCGGTGCTCGTGCGGTATTATGGCGAGGCGCCGCGGGCGATGTCGGCGGCCGCCGCCAGCGGCCTCATCCGCGCCCGCCCCGATCCCCTGGGCTGGGAGGTGATGGTGCCGCGGCGCATTGCGGCGAGGGAGATCATCGCCACGCCCCCGCAGAGGATCGGCTGGCGCACCACCACGCGGCGCCAGGCCTTTCCCTGCGGCTGCCCGGTGTGCATTCCCCCCGGGCCTGCCGCGCTCGGCTCTGCGTCGTGCCCGCGCCGAGCGGCGCATGCAGGCGCAGGCGGCCGGGCGCTGAGGCGGGCAGCAGGCCGGTGCGCGGTCAGCGCCGCAGGAAGCGGGCGGCGCCGGCGCCGATGAGGCGCGGCAGATGGGTGTAGATGTAGCGGCAGCCCTTGCCCAGCACCTCCGCCAGCGTGTCGGCGGTGGCCGGCATGCCGGCGGTGCGGCCGGCGGCCAGGATGGAGGCGAGCGCGGCATCGATGGCGCGCGCCACCGGCTCGGCCTTGGGGTTGCCGGGATGGCCCATGGACTGCGACAGGTCCGACGGGCCGATGAAGAACACGTCGATGCCGGGCACCTGCACGATCTCGTCGACGTTGCGGATCGCTTCCTCGTGCTCGAGCTGCACGCACACCAGCGAGCGGGCGTTGGCGCTCGCGGCGAAGTCGGCCATGGGCCCGCCGAGGCCCCAGCGGTCGGGCCGTGTGCCGGCGGCGAGCCCGCGCGCCGCGCCGGGCCCGAACTTGACGGCGGCCACCGCCCGGCGGGCGTCCTCGGCGGTGTTGACGTGGGGCACCTGCACGCCCATCACGCCGCGGTCCATCACCGCCTGGATGTCGGCGGCGGCGCTCGTGCGCGGGCGGGCGACCGAGGCGATGCCCACGGCATCGCAGGCCATGGCCATCAGCTCCACGTCGGCGGGGCCGATCGAGCCGTGCTCGCAGTCGATCAGCACCCAGTCGAAGCCGGCGTGGCCCAGCATCTCCACCACCTGCGGAGAGGGGAGCATCACCGAGCAGCCGAGCGCCGCCTCGCCGCGGGCGAGCTTCTCCTTCATGGTGTTGGGTCGCATGGTCACTCCGCGGGGCTGCGCTGGACGGCTGGCGCGGCCCGGCGCACCAGGCTCGATCGCTCGCGGTGCAGGGTGTAGAGGCCGGCCGCCAGCACCATGCCGATGCCTGCGGAGGCGAGCGCGTCCGGCAGGTCGCCCCACAGCCAATAGCCGAGCCCGATCGACATCGGCACCATGGTGTAGCGGAACGGGGCGATGACCGAGATCTCGCCCGAGCGCATGGCCATGATGATGGCGGTGTTGGCCACGAACAGGCAGGCGGCGGAGGCGCACATCAGCACCCAGGCGCTGGCCGACGGGCGGATCCAGTCCGCGTCGAAGGGAGCGACCAGGAACCCCGCCAGGGTGATGGCGGCGGTGCTGGCGGCGGCAACGAAGATGGAGGGGATGTCGCGGTCGAGGCCGCGCGTGGAGAGGTCGCGCGTGGTGGTGAAGACGAGGGTGACGAGCGCCAGGTAGGCGGCGGCGCCGAAGCCCGCGCCGGGCCGCACGATCAGCACCACGCCGGCGAAGCCGGTGAGCGCGGCGAGCCAGCGCGCAAGCCCCACCCGCTCGCCGTAGATGAGAGCGGCGCCGGCGGTGACCGCGAGCGGCGTCACCTGGAGCACGGTGATGACGGTGGCGAGCGGCAGGTAGCGCAGGGACAGGACGATGAAAACGGTGGCGCCGGCGGCGCTGGCGAGCCGCAGCGCCATCATGGGCGTGGCCAGCAGCGAGAGCGGCCGCAGCGCGCCCGCTGCCAGCACGCCGGCCGTGAGCAGGGCGGTGGCCAGCACCCCGCGCACGACGATGATCTCGCCGGAGGGCAGCTCGTCCGACACCAGCTTGACGGAGGCGTCGTTGAGCACGAAGGCGACGGAGGCCACCAGCACCGCGACGATGCCACGCAGGTTGTCGGTCATGTCCGTCCGGCCCGTGCCAGCTGCTGCTCGCGCAGGAAGGTATAGAGGCCCGCCGCGGACACGATGGCAATACCGGCCCAGGACACCGCGTCGGGCACCTCGCCCCACACCAGAAAGCCGGCCAGCACCGCCCACAGGATGATCGAGTAGCGGAACGGCGCCACCACCGCGATCTCGCCCGTGCGCATGGCCACGACGATGAACAGCTGGCCGGCGGCGAGCGCTGCGCCGGCGCAGACCAGCATGCCGGCCTCGAAGGCCGACGGCCCGCGCCAGGGCTCGAACAGCGCGAAGCCGAGGCTCGCCAGCGCCACCGCCACCGACGAGGAGGTGGCGATGGCCAGCGCCGTCACCTCCTGGCGCAGGCGGCGCGTGATGAGATCGCGGGCGGCGACGAACACCACCGCGGCCAGCGCCACCAGCGCATAGGCATTGAAGCCGGCGCCGCCCGGCCGGACGATGAGCAGCACGCCGGCGAGGCCGGCGAGGGTGGCAAGCCAGCGCCGCCAGCCCACCGGGGCGCCGAGGAACAGCGCCGCCCCTGCGGTGATGGCGAGCGGGGTGAACTGCAGGATGGCGGTGGCGTCGGCGATCGGCATGTTGAAAAGCGCGGAAAGATAGAGGAGCGTGGCGGCCACCTCGGCCAGCGAGCGCACCAGCACCGGCGGGGTCCACAGCCTGGCCGGGGCGCCGAGGCCGGTGATGGCCAGCACCAGGGCAGCGCACAGAAAGGTGGTGACGAGCCCGCGCAGGAAGATCGCCTGTCCCATGGGCAGCGACTGGGCGGCCATCTTGATGAAGGCGTCGTTGACGATGAGGCCGGCCATGGCGGCCAGCATGGCGGCGATGCCGCGAGCGTTGTGGGTGGGGCCATGGGCGGTGAGGACAAGGGTCATCGAGGCGGGCCTTAGCGGCAGGCGGGCCCCGGCACAAGCGCGCCCGCCGCATGGCGGCCATGGCGCCCGCTCGAGGAAGCGGTCCGCTCAGCCTCCCGTCACGCTCATGTGGCGGGCCACCGCCGGACGGCGCGTGCGCCGGTCGATGACGAAGTCGTGGCCCTTGGGCTTGCGCGAGATGGCCTCGTCGATGGCGGCAAGGAGCGGGCCGTCGCCGGCGCCGGCGCGCAGCGGCGTGCGCAGGTCGGCGGCGTCGTCCTGGCCCAGGCACATGTAGAGCGTGCCGGTGCAGGTGAGCCGCACCCGGTTGCAGCTTTCGCAGAAGTTGTGCGTCATCGGCGTGATGAAGCCGAGCCGGCCGCCCGTCTCCTTGACGCGCACGTAGCGCGCCGGCCCGCCGGTGCGGAACGGAATGTCCTCGAGGGTGAAGCGGTCCATCAGCCGCGCGCGCACGATCGACAGGGGCAGGTACTGGTCGGTGCGGTCGCCGTCGATCTCGCCCATCGGCATGGTCTCGATCAGGGTGAGGTCGAAGCCGCGGCCGTGGGCGAAGCGCAGCAGGTCCTCGATCTCGTCCTCGTTGATGCCCTTGAGGGCCACGGCGTTGAGCTTTACGGCAAGGCCCGCCGTCTCGGCCGCGTCGATCCCCGCCATCACCTGGCCGAAGTCGCCCCAGCGCGTGATGGCCTTGAAGCGCTCGGGGTCGAGGGTGTCGAGCGAGATGTTGATGCGGCGCACGCCGGCGTCCCTGAGCTGCCCGGCGAACCGGGGCAGCTGGCTGCCGTTGGTGGTGAGCGTGAGCTCGTCCAGCGCCCCCGATTGGAGGTGCCGCGACAGGGCCCGGAACAGCCACATGATGTTCTTGCGCACCAGCGGCTCGCCGCCCGTGATCCTGAGCTTCCTCACGCCCTTGGTCACGAAGGCGGTGCACACCCGGTCGAGCTCCTCCAGCGTCAGGAGGTCCCGCTTGGGCAGGAACGTCATGTGCTCGGCCATGCAGTAGGTGCAGCGGAAGTCGCAGCGGTCGGTGACCGACACACGCAGGTAGGTGACGCGGCGGCCGAACGGGTCGATCAGCCCCGGCTCTCCGGGAGGGGTGGTGTGCGGATGGCTCATGAATGCCGGCGTGCGCCGTCCTCGCTAGACTGGTCGCAGCCTGCGGTTTTGCATGGAATGCTCAACGCACAGGCTCAGGTGTTGCTTGGAACTACTGCCCGACCGGCATATTGGCACGGCCCGCCGCGAATCGCCAGCCGGGGCACCCATGCAATCTCGACCGCTCCCACCCCAGCGGCCGCCCGCTGCCGTGGGCTGAATTGGGTAAATTCCGACAAGAACGTGATCGCCGTTTCGGCAGCGCAGTATTGCCAAGATTGCAGGCTCGTGTAAATTCGGCGCGGGTTGGCAAGAGTGTCTGGCGGCCGCCGGCCGCCTGGCACCATAAGGTAGCGGGAGGAAGCGGCCGATGTCGCGAGCGGCCGGGCTGGTCGGGCCGGGCGCAGACGTGGCGCCGGAGGATGTGCTCCGGGCGCGATGCTATCGGCTGCTGGCCCGCTTTCTCTCCTCTCCCCCCACCGCGGACGAACTGGCGGCGGCTGCGCGCCTCACCGGCGACGACAGCGATCTCGGCCGCGCCGTCGCCGCGTTCGCCAGGGTGTGTTCCCGCGCCTCGGCTGCCTCCGTGGCCGAGGAGTACCACGAGCTCTTCATCGGCCTCACCCGCGGCGAGCTCGTCCCCTATGGCTCCTACTATCTCACGGGGTTTCTGCACGAGAAGCCGCTCGCCAAGCTGCGCCAGGACATGGCCCGGCTCGGCATCGAGCGGGCCGAGAACGTGTCCGAGCCCGAGGACCACATCGCCTCGCTCCTGGAGGCCATGGCCGGCCTCGTCGACGGCACGCTCGGGCGGGTGCTGCCGCTCGAGGAGCAGAAGGCCTTCTATGCGGCGCACATCGGCTCCTGGGCGCCGGTCTTCTTCCGCGATCTGGAGGCGGCCAAGGCCTCCGTGCTCTACGCCGCGCTGGCGGGCGTGGGGCGGGCGTTCCTGGCCATCGAGGAGGGCGCCTTCGCCATGGTCTGACGTTTTGCCCAGCGCCCGAACAGCAGAGAGAAGTCGACGTTCACCCACCTGAGGATCACAGGATCACACGAGGAGGCAGGCACATGAAGGAGGAGAGGAAAGTGGCGGTCGCGGATCGCCGCAGCTTCCTGAAGCTCGCCGGGGCCGGTGCCGCAGCCGGCGGGGCGGCGCTGATGCCGGGCGAGGAGGCGCAGGCCGCCGAGGCCAAGGCCAAGCCCTCGCTCTACCGCGAGACCGAGCACATCCGGCGCTACTACGAGCTGGCGCGCTGACGGACCGGTTGAGGGATTTCGGCCGGCCGCGCGAGCGCTGCGCCGGCGCAAGGAGACAAGGGAGAGAGGCATGCTCAAGAAGAAGATGAACGGCGTCGCGAAAGGCGTCCGTTTGTCGTCTGCCCTCCAGGAGCAGGCGCAGGGCGCACTCGATCGGCGCGCCTTCCTGAGAAGCTCCGGGCTCGCCATCGGCGGCCTGGCGGCGGTGTCGACGGCGGTCGGCAGGGTCAAGGAGGCGGAGGCTGCGGCCCCTGCCGCCGGCGCCAAGATCGACCTCAAGAAGACCGTGTGCACGCACTGCTCGGTCGGCTGCACCATCATCGCCGAGGTCCAGAACGGCGTGTGGGTGGGCCAGGAGCCGGGCTTCGACAGCCCGCTCAACCTCGGCGCCCACTGCGCCAAGGGCGCGGCCGCCCGCGAGCACGCCCACGGCGACCGCCGGCTCAAGTACCCGATGAAGCTCGTCGGCGGCAAATGGCAGCGCATCAGCTGGGACGCCGCCATCAACGAGGTCGGCGACAAGCTCCTGCAGATCCGCCAGGCCTCGGGGCCCGATTCGGTCTACTGGATGGGCTCGGCCAAGTTCTCCAACGAGCAGGCCTACCTGTTCCGCAAGTTCGCCGCGTTCTGGGGCACCAACAACGTCGACCACCAGGCGCGCATCTGCCACTCCACCACGGTCGCGGGCGTCGCGAACACGTGGGGCTACGGGGCGATGACGAACTCGTACAACGACATCATGAAGTCGAAGTGCATGTTCCTCATCGGCTCCAACCCGGCCGAGGCGCACCCCGTCTCGCTGCAGCACCTGCTCAAGGCCAAGGAGCAGAACAACGCGGCGATGATCGTGTGCGACCCGCGCTTCACGCGCACGGCCGCGCACGCCACCGAGTACGTGCGCTTCCGCTCCGGCACCGACATCGCCCTGATCTGGGGCATCCTCTGGCACATCTTCGAGAACGGCTGGGAGGACAAGGAGTACATCCGCAAGCGCGTGTGGGGCATGGACTTCGTGCGCGAGGAGGTGAAGAAGTACACGCCCGAGGAGGTCGAGAACATCACCGGCGTGCCCGGCGCCCAGCTGCGCCGCGTGGCCAAGACCCTGGCCACCAACAAGCCCGGCACCCTGATCTGGTGCATGGGCGGCACCCAGCACACGGTCGGCAACGCCAACGTGCGCGCCTACTGCATCCTGCAGCTGGCCCTCGGCAACATCGGCGTCTCCGGCGGCGGCGCCAACATCTTCCGCGGCCATGACAACGTGCAGGGCGCCACCGACTTCGGCGTCGAGCCCGTCACCCTGCCCGGCTACTACGGCCTCATCGAGGGCGCGTGGAAGCACTGGGCGCGGGTGTGGGATGTGCCCTACGACTACATGGTCGGCCGCTTCAAGGACAAGAAGCTCATGGAGGCGGCGGGCATCCCGCTGTCGCGCTGGGCCGACGGCGTGCTCGAGGACAAGGCCAACGTCGAGCAGCCCGACACCCTCAAGGCCATGATCTTCTGGGGCCACGCACCCAACTCGCAGACGCGCGGGCCCGACCTCAAGAAGGCCTTCGAGAAGCTCGATCTGCTGGTGATCATCGACCCGCATCCCACGGTCAGCGCCGTGCTGCACGACCGCACCGACGGCGTCTACCTGCTGCCGGCGGCGACGCAGTACGAGACCACGGGCTCGGTGACGGCGTCCAACCGCTCCCTGCAGTGGCGCGAGAAGGTGTTCGGCCCCTTCTTCGAGGCCAAGGAAGACCACGAGATCATGTATCTCCTGGCCAAGAAGTTCGGCTTCGACAAGGAGATGTTCAAGAACATCAAGGTCGAGAAGAACGTGCCGGTGCCGGAGGAGATCACCCTCGAGTTCAACCGCGGCATGTGGACCATCGGCTACACCGGCCAGAGCCCGGAGCGGCTCAAGCTGCACATGGCCAATCAGCACACCTTCGACAAGGTGACGCTCAGGGCCAACGGCGGCCCGTGCGACGGCGACTACTACGGCCTGCCGTGGCCGTGCTGGGGCACCGCCGCCATCAAGCACCCGGGCACGCCCAACCTCTATGACACCTCCAAGCCGGTGGCCGAGGGCGGGCTCAATTTCCGGGTCAACTTCGGCCTGACGGTGAAGGGCCAGGCCAACGACAAGTGGACCAAGAACGATCCCGTGGCCGACAGCCTGCTGGCGGTGGAGAGCTATCCGGTGGGCAACGAGATCAAGGACGGCCACCCGCCGGTCTCCTACGGGCTCCTCGTCAAGATGGGCTGGGACAAGGACCTCACGGCCGGGGAGCTCGAGACCATCAAGAAGATCGGCGGCGACAAGCCCGACGGGGTGCTGTGGACGGTCGATTTGTCCGGCGGCATCCAGCGCGTGGCGATCAAGCACGGGGTGGCGCCGTTCGGCAACGGCAAGGCGCGCTGCGTCGTCTGGAACTTCCCCGACGGCGTGCCGCAGCACCGCGAGCCGCTCTACACCGCCCGCCGCGACCTGCTGCCCAAGTACGCCACCCATTCCGACCGCAAGCTCAACCGCCTGCCGCTGCTGTTCGAATCGATCCAGAAGCGGGACGTCTCCAAGGAGTACCCGATCATCCTCACCTCGGGGCGGCTCGTGGAGTACGAGGGCGGCGGCGAGGAGCAGCGCTCCAACCCGTGGCTCGCGGAGCTGCAGCAGAGCATGTTCGTGGAGATCAACCCCGCCGACGCCAACAACCTCGGCATCAAGGACGGCCAGCAGGTGTGGGTGGAGGGCGCCGAGAAGGGCAAGGTCCGCGTCATGGCGATGGTGACGGAGCGGGTCGGCAAGGGCACTGCCTTCATGCCGTTCCACTTCGGCGGCCACTTCCAGGGCAAGGACCTGCGGTCGAAGTATCCTCCGGGGACCGATCCGATCGTGCTCGGTGAGGCGGCCAACACCGCCACCACCTACGGCTACGACATCGTCACCCAGATGCAGGAAACCAAGACCACGCTCTGCAAGATTTGGAGGGCCTGACCATGGCACGCATGAAGTTCCTCTGCGACGCGGAGCGCTGCATCGAGTGCAACGCCTGCGTCACCGCCTGCAAGAACGAGCACGAGGTGCCGTGGGGCATCAACCGCCGGCGCGTCGTCACCATCAACGACGGCAAGCCTGGCGAGCGCTCGATCTCGGTGGCCTGCATGCACTGCTCGGACGCGCCGTGCGCGGCCGTCTGCCCGGTCGACTGCTTCTATCAGACCGAGGAAGGCGTGGTCCTGCACAACAAGGACCTGTGCATCGGCTGCGGCTACTGCTTCTACGCCTGCCCGTTCGGGGCGCCGCAGTACCCGCAGGCCTCCAACTTCGGCAGCAGGGGCAAGATGGACAAGTGCACCTTCTGCGCCGGCGGGCCGGAGAAGAACGAGGAGGTGATGTTCAAGAAGTATGGCCGCAACCGCCTCGCCGAGGGCAAGCTGCCGCTGTGCGCGGAGATGTGCTCCACCAAGGCGCTGCTGGCGGGCGACGGCGACGTGGTGTCGGCCATCTACCGCGAGCGCGTCGTCACCCGCGGCTTCGGCTCCGGCGCCTGGGGCTGGGGCAAGGCCTACCCGGGCCAGTCGGGCTGAGCGCGGGCCGAGCGAGCCCGGAGATCTGCAAGGGGGCGGCCGACCGGTCGCCCCTTCGCGTCGGGGCGGACGCCCTGTCGCGGCTGCCGGCCCGGCGGTGCGGGCGAGAGCCCGGCGCGCCGGCTCGGCGGCGACGCGGAGGCGAGCCGCGTTGTGGGCGGCGGGGGGCCGCCGGGAGCGGGGCACGCCCCGCACGACACCGATGGAGGAGCTGACATGGCACACTTGGCCTGGGCTGCGGCCGGCTGGGCCGCCGTGCTGGCGGCGGCGCTTGCCGGCGGCTGCCGCGAGACCGAGCAGAACCGCCCGCTCGACTTCCGCCCCCACGTCTACCAGGGCGAGCGGCTGCCGCCCCTCGACGAGCGCCAGAAGCGCGACCTCGCCGAGCGTGGCAACCTGCAGCGCTGAGCGGGCTACCGCGGCGCCGCGCCACCCACGCTCGGATTGGCAGGCCGGCCGCCGCTTGGCAGAATGACGAGAAGACAACGATCGGGAGGATCGTACAATGCAAGCGGGAGCAAGGACCCGTTCCAACTGCGGGCGCTGGGGCGCGGCTCTTGCCGGCGCGCTCCTGTGCCTCTCCGTCGCCCTGGCGCTGGCCTCCGCGCCCGCCGGCGCGCAGCAGAGCCCGAGCACGAGCGTGCGGCCGCCGCCAGGCGCCGGCATTCCCGGCGGCCCGAACGTGGTGGCGCCGGAGCGCCCCGGCAACTACGACATCGAGCTGTGGAAGAAGGTGCGCGAGGGCCTCACCGGCCAGGTGTCGATCCCCGACAAGAAGGCCGGCCAGCTCGTGCAGTCGGACGGCGAGGCGTGGCGCAACTTCCGCAACGGCCCGCTGCCGCGCTACGGCCTGTGGGGGCTCGGCGGCATCATCGTGCTGCTCGCCGCCTTCTTCCTCCTGCGCGGGCGCATCCCCATCGAGCACGGCTGGGCGGGCCGCACCATCACCCGCTTCACCGATCTCGAGCGCTTCGGCCACTGGCTGCTGGCGGTGTCGTTCATCATCCTGGCCCTGACCGGCCTCAACATCACCTACGGGCGCTACGTCCTGTTGCCGGTGCTCGGCGCCGAAGCCTTCGCCGCCATCTCCATCGCCGGCAAGTGGCTGCACAACTACGTGGCCTTCGCCTTCATGGTCGGGCTCCTGCTCACCTTCGTGATCTGGCTGCGCTACAACTTCCCCCACTGGCGCGACTTCGTGTGGCTCGCCAAGGGCGGCGGCCTGCTGGTCAAGGGCTCCCACCCGCCGGCCTGGAAGTTCAACGCCGGCCAGAAGATCCTGTTCTGGGTGGTGATGCTGGGCGGCCTGTCGCTGTCGCTTTCGGGGCTCGCCTTGATGTTCCCGTTCCAGACGGAGCTCTTCGCCAAGACCTTCGCCTGGCTCAACCTGCTCGGCTTCAACCTGCCGACCCGGCTCACGCCGGTGCAGGAGATGCAGTACGCCACCAGCTGGCACGCCATCGTCGCCCTGGCGCTCATCGTGGTCATCATCGCCCACATCTACATCGGCACGCTCGGCATGCAGGGCGCGTTCGCCGCCATGGGCTCGGGCCAGGTCGACGTGAACTGGGCCAAGGAGCACCACAGCCTGTGGGCCGAGCGCGAGATCAAGCGCATGGAGGACGCGGCCGCGGCCGAGACCGGCGCGGCCCGCGCCGCGCCCGCCGAATGACGGCGGGCCGGCGCGCCGGACGGGCCGCATGCGCCGCCGCCGCGGCGGCGGTGGCCTGCCTCGCCGCGCCGGCACTGCTCGCCCAGTCGCCGCCGGCCCCGGGCCGCGAGGAGGCGGCCAAGGCCGACCGCCGCGCCGCCGAGCGCCAGCGGCGGGCCGCCAAGGGCAACCTCGTCGGCCACGGCGGGCCGGTCAAGGCGCTCGCCGTCGACGCCGCGAGCGGCCGCGCGCTCTCCGGCTCCTTCGACTACGCCATGATGCTGTGGGACGTGCGCGGCGAGGAGCCGGCTCACCTCGCGCGGCTCGACGACCACGACGGCGCCGTCAACGCGGTGGCGTTCGTGCCCGGCGGCAGCCTGGCCCTGGCGGCGGGCGACGACGGCGCGGTGGCGCTGTGGGACCTGGGCGCGGGCCGGCTGGTGCACCGCTTCGCCGGGCACCAGGCCAAGATCGTGGGGCTCGCCGTGTCGCCCGACGGGCGCTGGGCCGCCTCGGCCGGCTGGGACCACACCGCGCGCCTGTGGAACCTCGCCGAGCGCAGCCCGGGCCCCGTGCTCTCCGGCCACGGCGGGCCGGTCAATGCCGTCGCCTTCTCCGCCGACGGCGAGCGCGTCTACACCGCCAGCGCCGACGGCACCATCGGTCTGTGGAGCCGCGCCGACGGCCGCTTCGAGCGGCCGCTCTACCGTCACGGCTGGGGCATCAACGTGCTGGCCCGGCTGCCGGGCAGCGAGCGGCTGGTGTTCGGAGCCCTCAACGGCGCGGTGGCGGTGGTCGACGGCGACACCGGGGAGAGGCGGCTCGAGCTGCCCGCCCACGACCGGCCGGTGCTCGCGCTTGCCGTCCTGGAGAGGCCGGGCGTCGTCGCCACCGGCGGCAGCGACGGCGTCATCCGCGTGCTGCGCGCCGCCGACGGCTCGCCCATCGAGGAGTACCGCAACCCCTACGGGCCGGTGTGGGCGCTGGCCTTCGTCCCCGACGGCACGGCGCTCTACTGGGGCGGCCTCGACGACTTCGCCGCCTTCTGGCGCGTCGCCCCGCGCGAGCCCTTCGAGGCCATCGCCAGCACCTTCCCGCGCCGCTTCCAGGTGCGCGGGGAGGCCGCCGACCAGCTCGCCCAGGGCGAGCTGCAGTTCGCGCGCAAGTGCAGCGTCTGCCACACCCTGCAGCCCGACGGGCGCAACCGCGCCGGGCCCACGCTCCACCGCGTGTTCGGGCGCAGGATCGGCTCGCTCGCGGGCTATCCCTACTCTGAGGCGCTCAAGCACCTCGATATCGTGTGGACGCCGGAGACCCTGAGCCGCCTCTTCGAGCTCGGGCCGGAGGTGTTCACGCCGGGATCCAAGATGCCGCTGCAGAAGATGACGGACCCGGCCCAGCGCGAGGCGCTGATCGCCTACCTCAAGCTCGCCACCAAGGGCGAGCCCATTGACGCGAGCGGGCGCCAGGCCCCAGACTCGGCGGCGCAAGGAGAGCGGAAATGAAAGCCTTCATCCTGAGCCTCGTCGCCCTGGTGGCGATCACGGCGATCTCGGCGGTGGCGCTGCGCTACGTGCCGATGTCGGCGAGCGACATCTACTCGGAGAAGCCCAACGTGCGGCTGTGAGCCGCCAGGCTCGTTGCGCCGGCGCGTGAGAGGGCTCGGCGGCGTTCACTCGCCGGCGCGCGTCCGGCGCGCTTCGCAGCGGCAGGCAGGAGGTTCCCATGAACGAGGACAAGTTCAACATGTCGCTCAGGAAGTTCCTGAAGCAGGTGGGCGTCACCTCCCAGCGCGAGCTCGAGCGCGTGGCCCGCGAGCAGGGCAAGGGCAAGCTCAAGGTCAGGATGGTGCTGACCGCCGCCGGCACCTCCCTCAACCACGTGGTGGAGGAGGAGCTCGACTTGGGCTAGCGGCGGTGCGGCCCGCGGCCATGCACCTCGATGACCCCCGCTTCCCGCCGCTGCTCGAAGCCCGCCCGGTGAAGGCGCCGCGGCGGCCCTTCGCCGAGGCCTGCCGCCTGGTGCGGGCGGGCGAGCTCGGGGCCGGCGACCTGCTGTGGAGCCGCAACACCGCGCGCGCCGAGCTGGCCGTGGTGCTGGAGCCCGAGGTGGCGCTGGAGCGCGCGCTGCAGATGGGCCCGCTGATGATGGTGGCGCTGGGCGACTGCCTGGGCGCGCTGGCCCCGCCCAAGGTCGCCATCCACTACCGCTGGCCCGGCGGCATCCTGCTCAACGGCGCGCTGGCCGGCGCCGTGCGCCTGGCCGCGCCGGGCGCGGCGCTGGCCGAGGTGCCGAGATGGCTGGTGGCGGGCGCCGAGCTCGACATCGCCGCGCCGCGCAAGGAGCGCACCGAGTGGTCGCGCACCTCCCTCGAGGAGGAGGCGGGGCGCGGGCTCACGCGCACCGACATCCTGCAGTCCCTTTCCGCCCATTTCCTCACCTGGCTCAATATCTGGCAGGAGGAGGGCTTCCGCCCCGTTCACGACCAGTGGCTGTTCCGCGCCGAGGGCCGCGAGGCGCCGGCGCGCTTCGCACGCGGGCGGGAGGAGATCGAGGGCCGCGTGGTGGGGCTCGACGAGGGCGCGGGGCTCCTGCTCGAGACCGGGGCGGGGCGCGTGCAGAGCCTCGACCTTCTGCCCCACGTCGAGGTCGCCGAGCCCTCGCGGGCCGCGCCATGACCGCCGCCGCGCCCCTCCGCCTGCTCAGGACCGTGCGCTTCGACGCTTCCGACGAGCGCGTCTACGACAAGGCGGCGGCCCCCGACGAATGGGCGGTGTCGGGGGCCTTCGCCTTCGCCGGGCTCGATCCCGCACAGGTCGCGGGCAAGCTGCGGCAAGCCTTCGCCAACGGCTTCCTGGGGCTTGCCAGCTTCGGCCGTTCCACCTTCGCCGCCGTCAGCGAGGCCACACCCGGGGACCTCGCCGCCGCCGAGCGGGCGCTGGCCGAGCACCTGTGCTCGGCCCACGGCGCCCCCGACATGGAGGCGGCGCTGGCGGCGGCGCGCGATGAGGCCGCGTTCGTGCTCGATCTCTGCCGCGAGGCGCCCGTCAACACCGTGTTCACCGTGTGGCGCACGTGGGACGCGGCGGGCGCCATCAAGGAGGAGTTCCGCACCATCCGCCCACCCTCGGGCGAGCCGCTGCATGCCAGGATCTGGACGGTGGTCGATGAGCCGTGACTTCTGGAGATCGGCCGGCATGCACCTGCTCGCACGCAGTGCGGAGGGCTGGCTCGAGGTCACGCCCGACTTCCTGCGCGCCTACTACACGCGCCCGGAGATGCACCCCGTGGAAGAGTCGTGCGCGGAGGAGGTGCGCCTGCACGAGGAGCTGATGGCCGACCCCCTGCGCCCGGTCGAGGAGGCGCGGCTCGCCCGCCTCGCCGACCCCGAGGCCGCCGACAACTACCGCCTGGTGCTGGCCTACCGCGAGCTGCTGGCGGCGGCCGGCACCGTCGAGGGCGCCTATCTGCGGCTCATGCGCCAGGCGAAGGTGTCCATCCCGCCGGTGTTCGTCGACCAGATGGTGCACCTCATCCTGCGCAACGCGCTCAGCGGCTGCACCGACCCCATGCGGCTCAGGGCCGCAGAGCTGTTCTTTCGCGAGCAGAGCGTGTCGACCGATGACGGGCGGCTGATGCTGGCCGACGAGGAGATCGTCGAGATGCACGCGCGCGCGGGCCGCGAGACCGGCCTCGGCCAGCTGCTGGCCGAGACCGGCACGCCGATGCGCTCGGTGGAGCTCGACGTGCTCGACGAGGCCAACAAGGACATCTACTGGGCCCGCTCGGACCGCTTCGACACGGTCATCGACTTCCGCTTCGGCCAGCCCGCTCCCGATGCCTTCGCCCGGGTCGTTGAGAGCTGGCTGCGGCACCTCCTGCGCATCGAGGTGCAGGTGGAGCCGCGGCCCAGCATCGAGGACCCCGACTGGCGCTGGCACATCGGGCTCGACCGCGAGGCCACCCGCATCCTCAATGCCCTCTACGCGGGCAGGACGCTTTCCCTCGAGGAAGCGGCGCGCATCGTGGGCCTCTTCCGCATGCGCATCCGCGACGAGCGCATGGTGCTGGAGCGGGTGCGCGGCCGGCCCGTCTATCTGGGGCTTGCCATGGACGCGGACCGGCGCCTCAAGATGAAGCCGCAGAACCTGCTCGCCAATCTGCCGCTGGCGGCGGCCGCCTGAGCCGGCCGATGCTGCGGTCGCCGGCGGGGCCGCGGCCCTCGGGGGCCTTGCGAATGCAACAAGGCCCGCGGGCGGGAGGGAGCCCACGGGCCTTGTCAGGGTAGCGCGGACCGCTCAGTAGCGGCTGCGCTCCATCTGCTCGTAGAAGGTCTTGGCGTCGGCGGCCGCGACCGGCGCGGCGATGCCGGCGAGGACCGACAGAGCGATCAGGGCGGACACGATGGTCTTCATGGCATTTCTCCGATGGGGTGAGAGTTGAGAGGTCGGTTGGATTGCTTGGCGCGTGCCGCTCAGTAGCGGGCGCGCTCCTGCTGCTCGAAGAAGGTCTTGGCGTCGGCGGCCGCGACCGGGGCGGCGATGCCGGCAAGGACCGACAGAGCGATCAGGGCGGACACGATGGTCTTCATGGCATTTCTCCGATGGGGTGAGAGTTGAGAGGTCGGTTGGATTGCCTGGCGCGTGCCGCTCAGTAGCGGGCGCGCTCCTGCTGCTCGAAGAAGGTCTTGGCGTCGGCGGCCGCGACCGGGGCGGCGATGCCGGCAAGGACCGACAGAGCGATCAGGGCGGACACGATGGTCTTCATGGCGGGTCTCCTGTTGGGTAAGGTTCGGGGTGTCGGGGTTCGCTCAGAGCGGCCGCTTAGTAGCGGGCGCGCTCCTGCTGCTCGAAGAAGGTCTTGGCGTCGGCGGCCGCGACCGGGGCGGCGATGCCGGCGAGGACCGACAGAGCGATCAGGGCGGAAATGATGGACTTCATGGCTGCTTCTCCTCGTGGGTCTGATTCAGTCGCGAGATCAGGTGGTTGGTTCTGTTTCACTGGCTGAGCCTCAGTCGGCTCGTGGCCCCTCATATGGCGCCTTTGGCGGATGCGAGAAGGTCTTCTCGCGGATGCGTGATAAACAGTGATCATGAAGGGCTCGGCGGTGATCCGCCGTGAAGCTGCGGCGTGCTCTCGCCGGTGCCCGCCCTGCCCGCCGGCTTGCTGGCACGGGCCCGAGCTGGCAGGATTTTTACCTCTCCCTTCGCCCTGCGGTGGCCGCCCCATGAACCTGTCGCGCACGCTCTCGACCATCGCGCAGCAGAGCCCGGCGAGCCCCGCCATCTCCTGGGAGGAGGGCAGCCTCACCTACGCGGCGCTCGCCGGCGCGGCCGAGCGCATCGCCGGCGCGCTGCTCGCGCGACACCGCCTTCCCGCCGGCGCCCGCGTGGCGATCGCCATGGAGAACTGCCCCGAGCTGCTGCCAGCCCTCTACGGCATCTGGCGTGCCGGCCTCGCGGCGGTGCCCATCAACAGCAAGCTGCACGCGCGCGAGATGGCGTGGATCATGGCCGATGCCGGCGCCCGTCTGTGCCTGGCGAGCCCCAAGATCGCCGATGCCCTCTCGGCGGCCGGCGTGGCGGCGCCTGGGGCTCTGCCGCCGATCCTCGCCACCGGCACCGCCGACCACGCGGCGCTGCTCGCGGACGGTCCCGCGCCGCCGCCCGCGCCCGCCGACCCTGAGGCCGAGGCATGGCTGTTCTACACCAGCGGCACCACCGGCCGGCCCAAGGGCGCAGTCCTCACCCACCGCAACCTGCTCTTCGCCTGCCACTGCTATTATGCCGACATCGACTTCGTCGGCCCGGGCGACACCATCCTGCACGCGGCGCCCCTCACCCACGGCTCCGGGCTCTACGGCCTCGCCCACATCGCCCGCGGCTCCCACAACGTCATCCTGTCGGGCTCGTTCGATCCCGAGCGCGTGCTCCAGGCCATCGCCCGCCACCACAACGTGTCGATGTTCGCCGCGCCCACCATGGTGACGCGCCTCGTCAACCATCCGCGCGCGGGGTCAGCCGACACGCGCCGGCTCAAGACCATCGCCTACGGCGGGGCGCCCATGTACGTGGCCGACCTCAAGCGTGCGCTCGCCCTGCTCGGGCCCAAGCTCTACCAGCTCTACGGCCAGGGCGAGAGCCCGATGACCATCACCGGCCTCGACAAGGCCATGCACGCCGCCGACGCCCATCCGCGCTACGAGCAGCGCCTGGCCAGCACCGGCATCGCCCGCACCGGCGTGGCCGTGCGCGTGGTCGACGAGGCGGGGCGCGACCTGCCGCCCGGCGAGGTGGGCGAGATCGTCACGCGCAGCGACTGCGTCATGAAGGGCTACTGGAACAACCCCGAGGCCAACGCCAAGGCGCTGCGCGACGGCTGGCTGTGGACCGGCGATCTCGGCAGCCTCGACGAGGAGGGCTTTCTCACCATCAAGGATCGCTCCAAGGACATGATCATCTCGGGCGGCGCCAACATCTATCCGCGCGAGATCGAGGAGGTGCTGCTCACCCATCCGGGGGTGCTGGAGGCGGCGGTGGTGGGCCGGCCGCATCCCGACTGGGGCGAGGAGGCCGTGGCCTTCGTGGTGGCCAGGCCCGGCGCCGCCGTCGACGCCGCCGCGCTCGACCGGCTCTGCCTCGACCACATCGCCCGCTTCAAGCGGCCCAAGGGCTACCGTTTCGTAGACGGGCTGCCCAAGAACAACTACGGCAAGGTCCTCAAGACCGACCTGCGCCGCCGCCTCGAGGACGAGGGCTCGGGCGGGTCGGGCTCCGGCACGGGCCGGCCCGGCTGAGCCCCCGGCTGCCGCCGCCCGCTAGGCGCTGGTTCGCCATCGGCTATGGGTCCCGTCGCCGGCCGCCGCCGCCGCTCGCCGCAACCGGAAAACTCTGGCATCGGCGGCCGGTCCATGCCATGTGCAGGTTGCCCTTGGCTCGCCCCGAGGTCGAATGCTGCCGTCCCTGCCCTCCGATCCCGCCGACAGGCTCAAGCTCGCGGCCATGGCCTCGATCGCCGTGGCGGCGGCGGTGATGGCGCTCAAATACCTGGCCTACTGGATCACCGGCAGCGTCGCGCTCTACTCGGACGCGCTGGAGAGCATCGTCAACCTCATCACCGCCGCCGTGGCGCTCTATGCCATCCACGTCTCCTCCCAGCCCGCCGACCGCCGCCACCAGTTCGGCCACCACAAGGCCGAGTACGTGTCGGCGGTGCTGGAAGGCGTGCTGATCGTGGTGGCGGCGCTGCTCATCTTCCGCGAAGCCTACGACGCCCTGCTCCATCCGCGCACCCTGAACGAGCCGCTCACCGGGCTTGCCGCCAACGGCGCCGCCACCGCCCTCAACGCCGCCTGGTCGTGGTTCCTGCTCACCTGGGGCCGCCGCCAGCGTTCGCCCGCGCTCGTCGGCGACGGCTGGCACCTGCTCACCGACGTCGCCACCTCGGTCGGCGTCATTGCCGGCCTGGCCCTGGCGACGTTCACCGGCTGGCAGCTTCTCGACCCGGCGCTGGCCGCACTGGTCGCCGCCAACATCCTGTGGGCCGGCTGGCGGCTGGTGCGCCAGTCGGTGAGCGGACTGATGGACGAGGCGGTGACCGCCGAGGTGGCGCGCCGCATCCGCCAGGTCATCTCCACCAACGCCGAAGGCGCCATCGAGGCCCACGACGTCAAGACGCGCACCGCCGGGCGCGTCACCTTCATCGAGTTCCATCTGGTGGTGCCGGGAGACATGACGGTGGCCGTCTCGCACCGCATCTGCGACCGCATCGAGGCGGCGCTCAAGGAGGCCGTGCGCGACGCCCAGGTGCTGATCCACGTCGAGCCCGAGGGCGAGGCCAAGCAGACCGGGGTCCCGGTGGTCTAGGATCGGCAACGCGGCCCGGCCGGCGCGCCGGGCGGAGCGAAGGCAGGCTGACGGAGGGACAGGCATGGCGGGAGACAAGGCTGCCCTGGTGGTCGGCGCCGGCGATGCCACTGGCGGCGCCATCGCCCGCCGCTTCGCCCGCGAGGGCTACGTGGCCTGCGTCAGCCGGCGCAGCGCCGACAAGCTCGGCCCCCTCGTTGCGCGCATCGAGGCCGAGGGCGGCCGCGCCCGTGCCTTCGGCTCGGACGCGCGCCGCGAGGACCAGATGGCGGCCCTTATAGACACCATCGAGCGCGAGGTGGGGCCCATCGAGGTCGCCGCCTTCAACATCGGCGCCAACGTGCGCTTCCCGATCCGCGAAACCACCGTCCGCGTCTACTTCAAGGTGTGGGAGATGGGCTGCTTTGCCGGCTTTCTCATGGGCCGCGAGGTGGCCAGGGTGATGGTCCCGCGCGGGCGCGGCACCGTCATTTTCACCGGCGCCACCGCCAGCGTGCGCGGCAGCGCGGGCTTTTGCGCCTTCGCCGGCGCCAAGCACGCCCTGCGCGCGCTCGCCCAGAGCATGGCGCGCGAGCTCGGACCGCTGGGCATCCACGTCGCCCACGTCGTCATCGACGGGGCCATCGACACCGAGTTCATCCGCACCAACTTCCCCGAGCGCGCCGCCCTCAAGGGCCAGGACGGCATCCTGAGCCCCGATGCCATCGCCGAGGCCTACTGGCAGCTCCACACCCAGCACCGCAGCGCCTGGACGCACGAGCTCGACCTGCGGCCGTGGATCGAGAAATGGTAGGGGCGTGCGGCGCCGCGGCGCCGGGCGCGGCCACGCCCGCCTGCTACACCGCCTCAGCCTCGCGCGCCCGCTCGCGCCGCTTCCTCTCGTGCGGGTCGAGCCAGCGCTTCCTGAGGCGGATCGACCTGGGCGTCACCTCGACCAGCTCGTCGTCGTCGATGTAGGAGAGCGCCCGCTCCAGCGACATGCGCAGGGGCGGGGTGAGGATCACGTTCTCGTCCTTGCCCGCGGCGCGGATGTTGGTGAGCTTCTTGCCCTGGATGACGTTGACCACCAGGTCGTTGTCGCGGGTGTGCTCGCCCACGATCATGCCGGCGTAGACGCGGGTCTGCGGCTCGATCATCATGGCCCCGCGCTCCTGCAGGTAGAACAGCGAGTAGGCGGTGGCCTCGCCGGCGGCGTTGGCGATCAGCACGCCCGTGCGCCGGCCGGGAATGGCGCCGCGGTGCGGGCCGTAGCCGTGGAACAGGCGGTTCATCACCGCAGTGCCGCGGGTGTCGGTCATGAGCTCGCTCTGGTAGCCGATGAGCCCGCGCGTGGGCACGTGGAACACCAGCCGCTGGCGCCCACCGCCCGAGGGCCGCATCTCGACGAGCTCGCCCCTGCGCTCGGAGAGCTTCTTGACCACCACGCCCGCGTGCTCCTCGTCGACGTCGACGATGGCCTCCTCGATCGGCTCCAGCCGCTGGCCGGTGGCCTCGTCGGTCCTGAACAGCACCTGCGGCCGTGACACGGTGAGCTCGAAGCCCTCGCGCCGCATGGTCTCGATCAGGATGCCGAGCTGCAGCTCGCCGCGGCCCGCCACCTCGTAGGCGTCCTTGTCGGCCGACTCGCTCACGCGGATGGCGACGTTGCGCTCCGCCTCGCGCAGCAGCCGCTCGCGGATCACCCGGCTCTGCACCTTGTCGCCCTCCTGGCCGGCGAACGGGCCGTCGTTGATGCGGAACATCATGGACAGCGTGGGCGGGTCGATGGGCTGGGCGGGCAGCGGCGTCTCCACGGCGGGGTCGCACAGGGTGTCGGCCACGGTGGCCTGCGACAGGCCCGCCAGCGCCACGATGTCGCCCGCCTCCGCCGCCTCGAGCCCGGTGCGCTCCAGCCCGCGGAAGGCCAGCACCTTGGTGATGCGCGCCGTCTCGATCAGGGTGCCGTCGCGCCGCAGGGCCTTCACCACCTGGTTGGGCCGCACGCTGCCCGAGGTGATGCGCCCGGTCAGGATGCGGCCGAGGTAGGGATCGGCCTCCAGCGTGGTGGCCAGCATGCGGAAGGGGCCCTCCTCGACCCGGGGCGGCGGTACGTGGGCGATGAGAAGGTCGAACAGCGGTGACAGGTCGGCCCTGGGGCCCGCCGGGTCCGCCGCCATCCAGCCGTCGCGGCCCGAGCCGTAGAGCACGGGGAAGTCGAGCTGGGCGTCGCTGGCGCCGAGGGCGGCGAACAGGTCGAAGACCTCGTTCAGCACCGCCTCGTGGCGCTCGTCGGGCCGGTCGATCTTGTTGATGGCCACGATCGGCCTCAGGCCCTGCTGCAGGGCCTTGGCCACCACGAACTTGGTCTGCGGCAGTGGCCCCTCGGAGGCGTCCACCAGCACGATGGCGCCGTCGACCATGTTGAGGATGCGCTCCACCTCGCCGCCGAAGTCGGCATGTCCCGGCGTGTCGACGATGTTGATGCGTGTGTCGCGCCACACGATCGAGGTGCACTTGGCGAGGATGGTGATGCCGCGCTCGCGCTCCAGGTCGTTGCTGTCCATCGCCTGCGCTTCCACGCGCTGATTGTCGCGGAAGGCGCCCGCTTGCCTCAGCAACGCGTCGACCAGCGTGGTCTTGCCGTGGTCGACGTGCGCGATGATGGCGATGTTGCGGAGCTGCATTTACGGTCCTTTAAGAGATTGTCGTGCCCTGTGCGGGCGGGGGAGCGCGGCGTTCGATGCTGCAGCTCGCCCCCTCATTCGCCGGCGGCGGTAGCACATTCCGCGCTCACCTGCCAGGGCCCCGCCCGCACGCATCCGCCGTCGCTCGGCCACCGCGCGCGAGCCGGAGAGGCCCGGCAACGCAGCACGAGGCACGGCGGCAGGTCCATGTTTGAGCGCGGCAGCAGCGAGCGCGCGGTCGGGCGCACGCCGGTCGAGCTCACCCTGGAGGACGGCCGTCTGCTCGCCGGCCGGCTGCTGGTCCCCAAGGGCGACACCCTGGGGCAGGCGCTCAACAATCCCGCGCGCTTCATCGAGTTCGAGCTGACGGGCGGCGAGCGCACCTTCATCGCCAAGTCGGCGCTGCTCGCCGTCAAGCCGATCGACGTGCCGCCGGCGCCCGAACTCCGGGCCGGCCCCACCGAGGGCAGCGACTTCGATCCCGTCAAGGTGCTCGGTGTCCAGGCCGGCGCAAGCCCGCAGGAGATCCGCGAAGCTTACCTGCGACTCTCCAAGATCTACCATCCCGACCGCTACGCCGCCGCCGAGCTTCCCGCCGAGGTGCGCAGCTACCTTGCGGTCATGGCCCGTCGCATCAATGCTGCGCATCAGGCTCTGCAGGCCGCTCAGAAGCCCCGCATGAGCGCGCCGGACCCCGTCTTCACCAAGGAAAGCATCGGCTGAGGCGGCGCCGGAGCGCAGTGCCAGCACGCTTCTTGCTCCTCCCTGCCGGCGTGTGCCGGACGTGCCGAATGGGCACACGCAGGGGAAGGGGGCCATGTTCGAGCGCAATCGGGTCGACAACCTGCCGGATGCCGTGGCGGTTCCGGTCGAGGCCGTGCTCGTCGACGGCAGCGTGGTGAGGGGCAAGCTGCTGGTGCCGGCGGGCCGCACCGTTGTCGATACTCTTAACGGTCCCGGCGGCTTCATCGAGCTCGAGCCCTACGGGGGCGAGCGCAGCTTCCTCGCCAAGGCCCAGATCGCCTCTCTCAAGCCGGTCGGCGTGCCCGCCGTGCCCGGCCTCCACAGCCGCCTCGCCGATCCCGACGGCTTCGATCCCTATCGCATCCTGGGCGTGCCGGCCGGTGCCGGGCGCGAGGAGATACGCGCAGCCTACGTCGCGCTCGCCAAGGCCTATCACCCCGACCGCTACGCCGCCGCCGAGCTGCCCCAGGAGGTGCGCGACTATCTGGCCGCCATGGCCCGGCGCATCAACGCCGCGCACGCCGCCCTCGACCTGCCCGAGCGCCGGCAGGGCGTCCGCGCCCAGCCGGTGTTCACCTCGCCTGGCCGCTGAGCCGCCGGCAGGTGCGAGCCCTCGCGCGGCCGCGGATTTGTCCGCAGGCGGCGCCGGCCCGGCCCATGGCCGCTGCCTGCCCGCCCGTGCTATAGCCCAGGCTGGCATGGACAAGGGCATCGCCACCACCGCCCCCTACTTCGACGCCGGCGAGGTCGGCCGCGAGCTCGTGCGCCTGCTGGAGGCGCGCAGCGGAGCGGCGCAGGAGGCGCGGCCGGCCGTGCTCGAGCGCCTCAAGGACCTCCTGCGCACGTCGCGCACCGAGGCCGCCCGCCAGCTCGCCGCCGACGGCAAGGGCCGGCGCTGTGCCGAGGGCCTCGCCCGCTTCCAGGACGAGCTGATCCGGCTCGTCTTCGACTACACCGTCTCCCACGTCTACCCCGCCACCAACCCGTCGGACGCCGAGCGCATGGCGATCGTGGCCACCGGCGGCTACGGCCGCGGCCTGCTCGCGCCCTGCTCCGACGTCGATCTCCTGTTCCTGCTGCCCTACAAGCAGACGCCGTGGGGCGAGAGCGTGGTCGAGTACATGCTCTACCTGCTGTGGGACCTGGGGCTCAAGGTCGGCCACGCCACGCGCACCGTCGAGCAGTGCCTGAAGCTCGCCCGCGCCGACATGACGATCCGCACCGCGCTCGTCGACTCGCGGCTGATCCTGGGCGACGAGCCGCTGTTCCGCGAGCTCATGCGCCGGTTCCGGCGCGAGGTGGTGCAGGGCAGCGCGCGCCAGTTCGTGGAGGCCAAGCTCGCCGAGCGCGACGAGCGCCACCGGCGCGCCGGCGAGTCGCGCTATCGGGTGGAGCCGAACATCAAGGACGGCAAGGGCGGCCTGCGCGACCTGCATACGCTGCACTGGGTCGCCAAGTATCTCTACGGCTCGGGGCTGGGCTCCGGCGCGGAGGAGGCGGCGGTGTTCGCCGCCGACGAGCTCGCCACCTTCCGCCGGTGCGAGGACTTCCTATGGACGGTGCGCTGCCACCTGCACTTCCTCACCGGCCGGCCCGAGGAGCGGCTGTCCTTCGACGTGCAGCCGGCCATGGCCGAGCGGCTGGGCTATGCCGACCGCGGCGGCCTGCGCGGCGTCGAGCGCTTCATGAAGCACTACTTCCTGGTGGCCAAGGACGTGGGCGACCTCACCACCATCCTGTGCTCGGCCCTGGAGATGGAGCAGGTCAAGCCCTCGCCGGGCCTGTCGCGCCTCCTCAACCCGCTGTCCTGGCGGGCGCGCCGGCGCATCCGCAGCACCGGCGACTTCCGCATCGACAACGGCCGGCTCAACGTCGCCGACCGCGACGTGTTCAAGCGCGATCCCGTCAACCTGGTGCGGTTCTTCGCCCGCGCCGAGGAGACCGGCGCCTTCTTCCACCCCGACGCCGTGCGCCTGCTGCGCCGCTCGCTCCGGCTCATCGATGACAAGCTGCGCGCCGACCCCGAGGCCAACCGCATCTTCCTCGACCTGCTGTGCTCGGAGAAGAACCCCGAGGCGACCCTCAGGCGCATGAACGAGGCGGGCGTGCTCGGCCGCTTCGTGCCCGACTTCGGCCGGGTGGTGTCGATGATGCAGTTCAACATGTACCACCACTTCACGGTTGACGAGCACCTGATCAGGACGGTGGGCATGCTGGCCGACATCGAGCACGGCGAGGCGGCCGAGGCCCATCCGCTCTCCACCTCGATCTTCAAGACCATCCAGAACCGGCGTGCGCTCTACGTGGCCGCCTTCCTGCACGACATCGCCAAAGGCCGCAGCGAGGACCACTCTCTGGTCGGCACCCGCATCGCCCGCCAGCTGTGCCCGCGCTTCGGCATGACCGCGGCCGAGACCGACACCGTCGCCTGGCTCATCGAGCACCATCTGCTCATGAGCTCGATCGCCTTCAGCCGCGACATCTCCGACCCCAAGACCATCCGCGACTTCGCCAACGTCGTGCAGAGCCCGGAGCGGCTCAAGCTGCTGCTGGTGCTGACCGTGGCCGACATCCGCGCCGTCGGCCCCAGCGCCTGGAACGGCTGGAAGGGCCAGCTTCTGCGCGGCCTCTACTACGAGACCGAGCCGGTGGTGGCGGGCGGCCACACCCAGCTCGGCTCGCGCGACCGCGTCGCCGCCGCCCAGGCCGCGTTCCGCGCCGCGATTGCCGACTGGCCGAGCGAGGAGGTGGAGCGCTTCATCGACCGCCACTACCCCGACTACTGGCTGAGGACCGAGACGCGCAAGGTGGTGGAGCACGCCAAGCTCGTCGCCGCCGCCGAGAAGGCGGGCGAGAAGCTCGCCAGCAGCTTCTCCACCGACGCCTTCACCGCCATCACCGAGCTCTCCCTGTTCGCGCCCAACCATCCGCGCCTCTTGGCGCTGTTCGCCGGCGCCTGCGCCGCCTCGGGCGCCAACATCTCGGGCGCCTACATCGCCACCACCCGCGACGGCTTCGCCCTCGACACCTTCCTGCTCGCGCGCGAGTTCGAGCACGACGAGGACGAGCTGCGCCGCGCCCGCCGCATCGCCGAGACCATCGCCAGGGTGCTCAAGGGCGAGGCACGGCTCGGCGCGCTGATGGCCAAGCGGCGCGAGCGCCGCGGGCCCATCGGCGCCTTCTCGATCGCGCCCGAGGTGCTGATCGACAACGCCCTCTCCCACCAGTTCACGGTGGTGGAGGTGACGGGCCTCGACCGCCCGGGGCTGCTCTACGAGCTCACCAGCACGCTCTCCGATCTCAATCTCGACATCACCTCCGCCCACATCACCACCTTCGGCGAGAAGGCGGTCGACGTGTTCTACGTTACCGACCTCACCAACAAGAAGATCGTGAGCCCCCAGCGCCAGAAGGCGATCCGCGAGCGGCTGCTGGCCGTGCTGGGCGAGCCCGTGCCCGCCTGACGCGCGCCACGGGCCCGCCCCCCCCCGCACCGCTCGAGCCTTGATCTCGGCGCAATCGGGCACCATTTCATCGCCCCATGCCGCCCGTCCGCTTTGCCTCTCTCGCCTTCCTCGCCGTCTTTCTCACCCCGCTCGCCCTGCACGCGGCCTGGTGGCTCTCCACCGACCGGGCGCTTGCATGGAGCCAGGCGGACTGGTCGAGCGCGCGCATCCTGCCCCCCGCCCGCGCCAGGCCGGAGGCGCTCGTCCACGTCTATGCCGCCCGCACCGGCCGCTGGAAGGGCATCTTCGCCCACCACAGCTGGATCGTGATCAAGGAGAAGGGCGCCGCCGGCTACACGCGCTACGACAAGGTCGCCTGGGGCCGGCCGGTGAAGATCGACAACTGGGCCCCCGACGCGCGCTGGTACGGCCACCGGCCCCAGCTCGTCGGCGCCGTCGAGGGCAAGGCGGCCGAGGCGCTGATCCCCAGGATCCGTGCCGCCGTCGCCCGCTATCCCTACAACCGCAGCGGCGACTACTGGGTGTGGCCGGGCCCCAACTCCAACTCCTTCGTAGCCTATGTGCTCGCCGCCGTGCCCGAGGCCGGCATCGCGCTGCCGCCGACCGCCATCGGCAAGGACTGGCGCATCGACGGGCCGCTCTATCTCGGCCTCGCCCCGAGCCGCACCGGCGTGCAGCTCTCCCTCGCCGGCCTCCTCGGCGTCACGGTGGGCTGGGTGGAGGGCCTCGAGCTCAACGTGCTGGGGGCCGTGCTCGGGCTCGACATCCGCCGCCCGGCGCTCAAGCTGCCGGGCATCGGCCGCATCGGCGTGGGCACGGTGGTGTGAGCGCGGCCGTCAGGCCAGGTGCTTCCTGAAGAAGGCGATGGTGCGCTCCCAGGCGAGCCTCGCCGCCGCCTCGTGATAGCGCGGCGTGGAGTTGTTGTGGAAGCCGTGCAGGGTGCCGGGGTAGGTGTGCATCTCGTAGCTCACGCCGGCCGCCTTCAGCGCCGCCTCGAATGCCGGCCACATGGCGTTGATGCGCTCGTCGCTCTCCGCGTAGTGGATCATGAGCGCCGCCTTGATGCCGGGCACCGCAGCGGTCTCCGCCGCAGCCCCGTAGAAGGGCACGGCGGCCGCGAGCTCGGCGCCCAGCGTGGCCGCCAGGTAGTTGGCGGTGCCGCCGCCCCAGCAGAAGCCGGTGGCGCCGAGCTTGCCGCTGGAGAGCTCGTGCGCCTTGAGGAAGCGGGCGCTGTTGACCATGTCGGTGCGCAGCTTGGCCTGGTCGAGGCCGGCCTGCAGGGGGCGGCCGTCGTCGTCGTTGCCCGGATAGCCGCCGACCGGCGACAGGCCGTCGGGAGCCAGCGCCAGGAAGCCCTCGACCCCGAGCCGCCGCGCCACGTCCTCGATGTAGGGGTTGAGCCCCCGGTTCTCGTGGATCACGAGGACCGCCGGGAACGGGCCCGCCGCGCTCGGCTGCACGAGGTAGCCGCGCATGGTGCCGGAGGTGCCGCCGGGCGAGGGATAGCTCACGTAGCGCGGCTTGATGCGCCCGTCGGTGAAGGAGATGGTCTGGGCCAGGGCGTAGCGGGGCAGCAGCGCCTGCGCCATCGCCAGGCCGCCTGCCGTCACGGCGGCTGCCTGCTGGAGGAACTCGCGCCGCTCGATGCGGCCGTGGCAGTACTCGTCGTAGAGATCGAGGACCCGCCGGTCGATCTCGGCCTGCGTCAGGCCCGCGGGGGCGGGCGATGCCGTCGTCTTCGCCTCGGACATCGCGTCTGTCTCCGGCTTGCCAGGTGACGCCCGCAATAATGCCTCGGCTCGCGCCGGGGGCAAGAAGCCCCGCCCGCGCCGCTCAGAGCTCCTTCCTCGCGATGGCGGCGCCGTCGGCCAGCGCCTTGAGCTTGGCGAAGGCCGTCGCGCGGGACAGGTACTTCATGCCGCAGTCGGGCGCCGGGATCAGGCGGTCGGCGGCCACGTGCTTCAGGCCGGCGCGGATGCGCTCGGCCACCGTGTCCGGCGTCTCCGCCTGGGGGTCGGCGAGGTCGATGACGCCGAGCAGGATCTTCTTGGCCGACAGCTCCTTCAGCACGCCGAGGTCGAGGCGCGGCTGGGCGGCCTCGATGGAGATCTGCTGGGCGATGCTGTCGGCGAGCTGAGGCAAAAACGAGTAGCCCACCGGCTTGGTCTCGCCCGGCACCAGCGCCGCGTAGCCGAAGCACAGGTGCACGATGGTCGGCACGCGGATGCCCTCGAGCGCCCGGTTGATGGCCTTGACGGCGATGCGCTTGGCCGCCTCCGGGTCGTTCCGCAGCCACGGCTCGTCGAGCTGGATGACGTCGGCGCCCGCCTTGACGAGATCGTGGGCCTCTTCGTTCACCGCCGCGGCGTAGTCCATCACCATCTCGTCGGCGTCCTTGTAGAACTCGTTGACCGCCTGCTGGCTCATGGTGAAGGGTCCGGGCAGGGTGATCTTGGCCACCCGGTCGGTGTTGGCGCGCAGGAAGGCCATGTCGCGCACCTCCACCGCCCGCGTGCGCCGGATCCTGCCGACCACGCGTGGCACCGGCGTCTCGTGGCCGGAGCGGGCGCGCACCTGGCCCGGCCGCTCGGTGTCGATACCTTCGAGGGCGGTGGCGAAGCGGTTGGAGTAGCTCTCCCGCCGCATCTCGCCGTCCGTGATGATGTCGATGCCGGCGCGCTCCATGTCGCGGATGGCGAGGATGGTGGCGTCGTCCTGCGCCTGCTCGAGCCACGGCTCCTTCACGCGCCAGATGTCGAGGCGCACGCGCGGCACGGTCTTGGACAGCATGCTGCGGTCGACCAGCCAGTCGGGCTGGGGATAGCTGCCGACGACAGTGGTGGGGAGCAGTTCGTGGGTCATGATGGCTCTCGATGGCTGTCCGCGCCTCCCGGTACCGGAAGGGCGGGCCCGCATGCTACACCGTCCGCGCCGGGGCGCAGCCGGCAAATTCGCCCGCCGCGGCGTCCGCTTGGGAAGCCTCCCATGGCAGGGCGCCGCGCCGGCCGGAGCCCGACGCGACGGAGCCGACGACACGGACAGGAGTGGCCATGGACATCGCCGTCCCCAAGACGCTCGAGGAATGGAACGCCGCCGGCGCCGACTATCTGCCGGGGCACCTGGGGCTCGTCTTCGACAAGGTCGAGCCGCAGGAGGTGGTGGCCCGCATGGTGGCGCGCAAGGCGCTCGGCGCCTGGAACGGCTATCTGCACGCCGGCGCCGTGGTGAGCCTCGCCGACACCTGCTGCGGCTACGGCACGGTGCGCAGCCTGCCCCAGGGTGCCGCCGGCTTCACCACCGTCGAGCTCAAGAGCAACTTCTTCGGCAGCGCGCGCGAGGGCAGCGTGGTGTGCGTGGCCCGGCCGCTGCACCAGGGCCGCACCACCCAGGTGTGGGATGCGGTGATCACGCCGGCGGGCGCGGCCAGGCCCATCGCCCAGTTCCGCTGCACTCAGATGATCCTCTGGCCCAGGACGTGAGCCCGTCGGGCGCGGGCGCCGGACGGGCGGCGGCTATTCGGCCGCCTTGCGGCCGCGCGCGATGGAGGCGTTGACGGCCGGCATCACCTTCTCGGCCAGCAGCACCATGGAGCGGCGGCCGAGATCGCGGTCGAGCCAGTCCTTGCCGGCGTAGAGCAGCGTGCCGAAATCGCCCACCTCCTCGCGGAAGGCGAGCAGCTCCTCGGCCACCTTGCCCGGCGAGCCGCGGATGACGAGCCGGTCGAGGACGCGCTCGAGGGTCACGGCCTCGTCGGGCTCCTCGCGCGAGGTCTTGAAAGCCTCGGCGCGCCCGCCCCTCTTCAGCTTGGCGAGCAGGTTGTTGTAGTAGAGCCGGTAGGGGCTGTCGGCCGCCGTCACATACTCCTCCGCGCGCCTGTCGCTGTCGGCGACGAAGATGCTCTTGGCCACGCGCCAGTTCCTCGCCTCCCCGGCCCGCCCGCCCTTCTGGCAGCCCTCCACGTACTTGCCCCAGTGGCTCTTGACCCACTGCGGCATCAGGAAGTTGGCCGAGATCGGGTCCCAGCCGCGGGCCGCCGCCTCGGCCACGCCCTTGGAGAACGGAGCGACGGCGGTGACCACGATCGGCGGGTGCGGCTTCTGCAGCGGCTTGGCCAGGATGCCCTGGCCGATGTCGGCCATCAGCGTGCGCCGGGTGGAGATCTTCCAGTACTTGCCCTCGATGTCGTAGGGCGGCGCGCCGGCCCAGATCGCCAGCACCTGGTTGATGGCCTCCAGGAACATCTCGCTGCGGTTGGCATCGAGGTTGCCGAACACCTCCGCGTCGGACAGCAGCCCGCCCGGCGAGATGCCGAAGTTGAAGCGGCCGCCCAGCAGGTGGTCGAGCATGGCGACGTTGGCCGCGACCGCCGCCGGGTGGGTGTTGGGCATGTTGACGGTGCCGGTGCCGAGCCGGATGCGGCGGGTGGCATCGACCAGGGTGCACAGGAACATCATGCAGGAGGTGATGTTCTCGGCCGCATCGGTGGTGTGCTCGCCGACATAAGCCTCGGTGAAGCCCAGCTCGTCGGCCAGCACGAAGGCCTCGCGGTCCTCCGCGAGCGACTGGCGCCAGTCCTTGCCGAGCGGGTGGATCGGCATGGTGAAGAAGCCGAGCTGCATGTGGGGTCGCCTCGCTATTTGATGGCTTGCGGATTGATCGGCGAGCCGGTGCCGCCGGGGATGACGAGCGGGGCCCCGCAGAAGAAGAACTCGTAGACCTTGTCCCTGGCGCAGTCCTCGGCCAGCTCCTTCAGGTTGAACATCTCGCCCATGTAGAGCCCCATGGCCGGGATCACCACCCAGTGCCAGGGCTGGTTCACGTCCCTGGTCTCGTTAGGCCGCACCTCGACGCCCCAGGTGTCGGAGCACACGCCCGCCACCTCCTTCTCGTGCAGCCAGTAGCAGCTCTCGAACTTGAGGCCGGGCGCATCGCCGCCGGCATAGCCGCCCCATTCGCCGCGCTTCCAGCAGGCTTCCATCTGCCCGGTGCGGACGATGACGAAGTCGCCGCGGCGGATCTCCACCTTCTGGGCCTGCGCGCAGGCGTCGAGGTCGTCGTTGGAGATGCCCTCGCCGTCGGCGAGCGTGTCCACGCCCTTGAAGCGGGCGATGTCGAGCAGCACGCCGCGCCCGACCAGCTTGTCCTTGGCGTGCTCGATGCCGAGCCTGGAGAGGCCGTTGGAGTCGACGGCGCTGGCGTGATGCCCGTTGTACATCTTGTCGTGATAGAAGATGTGGCCGAGCGAATCCCAATGCGTGGCCGACTGGATCGGCATGTTGATGGCATCGTCGGCGTAGAGCAGGCCGCCCTGGCGCCCGGCCAGCGCGTCGGTGCCGGTGGCCAGCATGGTGTGGATCGGGTTCCAGCGCTTGCCGAAGAGGCCCCGCTGCGGTCCGCTGGCGCCGAGCGGGATGCCGAGCGCGAACACCTTGCCCCGCCTGACGAGCCGGCTCGCCGCCACCACGTCCTCGGGCGTGATGTAGTTGAGGGTGCCGATCTGGTCGTCCTTGCCCCACCGGCCCCAGTTGGACAGCGCCTTGAAGGCCTCGTCGACGGCCTGCTTGGAAACCACGATGTTGCGGCTGCTCGGCATTGCTCCCACCTCCTCGTCGGCTGTCGGCCACCGACGCTATCGCATTCTGCCAGAGGTCGTGCTGTCATTGCCAGGGACGGCGTGTCCGCGCCGCCATGAAATCTCCTGATCCGCCGCATCAGCGGCGGCGATAGCGGCGGAGGCCAGCATGTACGCACCCCCCGGCGTGAAGACGAGCCCCAACATGCCCGTGCCCGAGACCATGCGCGCCTGGGTGCTGGGCAATCCGGGCGAGCTGCGCTTCACCACGAAGCCGGTGCCGGTGCCCAGGCGCGCCGAGGTGCTGGTGCGCATCGATGCGGTGGCCATCTGCGCCACCGACCTCGAGGTGATCGCCCACGGGCCGCCGGCGCTGGTCCAGGGCGGGCTGCCCTTCAACAAGGGCTGGACGCCGGGCCACGAGTACATGGGAACCGTCGCCGCGCTGGGGCCCGGCGTCGACGAGTTCGCCGTCGGCGACCGGGTGACGGTCGAGATCCACGCCGGCTGCGGCCAGTGCAAGCGCTGCCGCATGGGCATGTACACCTCGTGCCTGAACTACGGCCTCAACTACGGCGACGTCGACAAGGGCCACCGCGCCAACGGCTTCACCACCGATGGCGGCTTCGCCGAGTACGCCGTCAACAACATCAACACGCTGATCAGGATCGCCGATACCATGTCGGACGAGGAGGCGACGCTGGTCGTCACCGCCGGCACCGCCATGTACGGGCTCACCGAGCTCGGCGGCCTCGTCGCCGGCGAGAGCGTGGTGGTGATCGGCCCGGGTCCAATCGGGCTCCTGGGCGTGGCGGTGGCCAAGGCGCTCGGCGCCTCGCCGGTCATTCTCACCGGCACGCGCGATGCGCGGCTGCAGAAGGGCCGCGAGCTCGGCGCCGATCACGTCGTCAACGCCACCCGCGAGGACCCCGTGGCCGCCGTGCGGCGGCTCAACGGCGGCAGGGGCGTCGACTACGTCATCGAGTGCTCGGGCGCGCCCAATGCCGTCAACGAGGCCGGGCGCATGGTGAACCGCGGCGGCAAGATCTGCCTCGCCGCCTTCCCGCACGAGCCGGTGCCGGTCGACGTGGCCAACCTCGTGCGCAACAACATCTACGTCTACGGCATCCGCGGCGAGGGCCGCAGCGCCACCCACCGCGCCGAGGCCTTCATGCGCGAGAAGCGCTTCGACGCCCGCCTGATCCACACCCACACCTTCAAGCTTGAGGACCTGCCCGAGGCCCTGCGCTACGCCCGCGACCGCGTCGAGGACGCCATCAAGGTGGTGGTGAAGACGCGCTGAGCGCCCGCGCCTCGCGGCCGGTCAGCCGTCCGGGGCCGGGGAGCGCAGGAAGTCGAGAAGCGCCGTCTCCGCCAGGACGCGCTCGGGCGCGGCCCAGGCGGCCGCGCGCCTCCGCTCCTCCTTGCTGGCGAACTCGTACTTGAGGTAGGAGCCGAGCCGCCGCGCCTGCGCCACGTACCTGCGCCCCATGGCGAGCCGCTTCGCCTCGAAGGCGCGCAGGCCGGCCGCCACGTCGTCGGCTCCGGCGAGCGCCTCCGCCAGTGCCTCGGCGTCCTCGGCCGCCTTGACGACGCCGGCGCCGACGTGCGGGCGCACCACGAATGCGGCGTCCCCGATCAGCGCCACGCGCCCGAAGGCCAGCCGCGGGCACTCCAGATCGTAGATGGGCTGCAGGAACGGCTGCTCGATGCGCTGCACCGCGGCGCGGAACGGCGGCGGCAGCAGGCGCTCGGCGGCCGCGCGCATCTCGGCGATCACGCTGCGCGCGACGAGTGGCGGGGGGATCGACAGCTCGTGGCGGTGCCCCGCCTCGTCGGTCAGGAGCCGCGGCACCTCGCGAGCCTCGTCGGCCGGGCGATACCAGACCATGTTCCAGCTCAGGTGGCCGCGGCGCAGGTCGTTGCCGGGCCCCGCCACCGGATAGCCCAGGAACTGCTCGCCGGGCGGCAGGTAGAAGGCGAGGCTGGCGAGAACGGCGGGCGGCAGCGCCTCCGCCAGCGCCGCCTCGTGGGCGAGCCCGCGCCAGGCCACGTAGCCGGCATAGAGCGGGTGCGCCTCGGGCAGCAGCTGGGCGCGCACGGCCGAGCGGAAGCCGTCGGCGCCGACCAGCAGATCGCCCTCGCGCGCGGTGCCGTCGGCAAAGTGGGCCGTAACGCCCTCCGCCGACTGCGAGACGGCGCGCAGGTCGCAGCCGAGATGGTAGCGCGCGGGCCCCAGGGCGGCGCCCAGCATCTCGAACAGGCGGTTCCAGGAAGTGGCCACCTGCGGGCAGCGGCGCCGGGCGGCGACGCCCCCGTCGCGATCCAGCATCAGCCGCTCCTCGATCGGCACGCCGAAGTCGCGGCTGGCGTCGATGCCGAGCCCGGCCAGCGCCCGGCGCATCTCCGGATGGGTCATGATGCCGGCCCCGCGCCCGGTGAGCGGAGTGGGCGAGCGCTCGAAGACGTCGACCTTCCAGCCCTGCCGGCGCAGATAGAGCGCGGCGAGGAGCCCGCTCATGGAGCCGCCCACGATCAGCGCGCGGCGCGGGCCTCCGCTCATGTTCGCGCCGCGCCCCACGTCCGGCCGCGGGCCACCCCCGGCGCCGGTAGCGTTTGCCGCAGGAGGGTGGGGAGGATAGCCAAGCGCTCGGCCTTGCTGCACAATGGGCTTCGTGCAGCATTAAAGCGTGCCGACGAAGCCGCAGCAATCGGGAGGGGACCTTGACACCCGACATCGAGCCGGTGCCGCCACGCGCGGCTCCCGCGGCTGCGTCCAGCGCCGGGGGGCCCGCTTGAGCATCTGTGGCGTGGTGGCGGATCGGGCGGGAGCGGGGCCGGCATGAGCATTCCCATCGACCTGCTGGCCAATGCCGTGGTCGCCGGCCTTCTGCTCGGCGGCTTCTATGCCGCCGTCACCGTCGGCATCTCGATCTCGTTCGGGATGCTCGACGTGGTCAATATCGCCCACCCCGCCTTCATCATCCTGGGCTCCTACATCGCCTACATCGTCAACATCCACCTGGGGGTGGACCCGATCCTGGTCGCCCTCATCGCCTTGCCCGTGTTCTATCTGCTGGGCGCGGCCGTCTACCAGGTCTACTACGTCGCCTTCGAGCGCCGCGGCCAGGAGGCGCTGCGCGGTCTCGCCTTCTTCTTCGGCCTCCTGTTCATCACCGAGGTGGCGCTCATTCTCACCTTCGGCGTCGACTACCGCTACGTGGAGGCTCCCTACATCGGACCCACCTGGCGGCTCGGCTTCGTCGACTTCCCGCTGCGCATGCTGGTGCCGTGCGTCGTCTCCGTGCTGCTGGTGATCGTCCTCCAGCTGCTGCTCACGCGCACCTTCATCGGCCGCGCCATCATGGCGGTGGCGCAGGACCAGCTCGCCCTCCAGCTCATGGCGGCCAACCCCGTGCGCATCAAGCGCATCGCCTTCGCCGTCTCCATCGCCACCGCCGGCCTGGCGGGTGCCTTCCTCATCATCATCGGGCCGGTCGAGCCCTCGGTCGGGCGCGAGTACATCGGACGCGTGTTCGCCATCTGCGTGCTGGGCGGCATGGGCAGCCTGCCCGGCACGGTCATCGCCGCCATGCTGCTCGGCATCGTGGAGAGCTTTACTGCCACCTTCTACGGGCCTTCCTGGGCGCCGGCGGTGGCGTTCGGCTTCCTGCTGCTCACCCTGGCGGTGCGGCCGGCCGGCATCCTGGGGCGGTGAGCGATGCGGTCGTGGAGCTTCTTCCTGCTCGCCCTGGCGGTCGGCCTCTCCTTCTTCGTCCTGTGCATGGTGGTGCGCAACGACTACCTGTTCTTCGCCGGCTACGTGGTCCTGCAGTTCATCGTGCTGGCCACCGCCTGGAACATCCTGGGCGGCTACTGCGGCTACGTTAACTTCGGCTCGGCCGCCTTCTTCGCCCTTGGCGCCTACACCGCCATTGCCCTGCACAAGCTGGGCGCCAGCCCGGACCGCTACCTGCCGGCCGCGCTGGCGGATCTGGCCCGCCTCGTACTGCCGCCGCCGATCCCCGTGCTGATGCTGCTCGGCGGCATCATCTCGGGCGTGGTCGGCCTCGGCATGGGCTATCTCACGCTGCGCCTGCGCGGGGTGTTCTTCGCCATCGCCACCCTCGCCATGGCTGTGGTGCTGCAGACGCTGATGATCAACTGGGACTTCGTGGGCGGCTCGCGCGGCGCCTACGTCATCCGTCCCGCCAGCGTCAGCATCCTCGGCTTCTCCCTCGGCTACATCGAGTACCTGTTCCTGGTCATGCTGATGCTGGCCGTGGCGGTGCTGACCGTGGCTCGGCTGATCGAGCGCTCGCGCCTCGGCTACGGCTTCGCCACCATCCGCGACGACGAGCTGGCGGCGGAGGCGGCGGGCGTGCCCACGCTCCGCCTCAAGCTCGTCGCCACCACCATCTCCGGCGCCTTCATGGGCATGGCCGGGGCTCCCCTGCCCTACTACCTGGGCTACGTGGAGCCCGGCGCCGCCTTCGGCCTGCAGTATGCCGTCAACTCCATCGCCATGCCGATGATCGGGGGCACCACCACCTGGGCCGGGCCCCTGATCGGCGCCATCCTGCTGGGCTCGCTGCAGCAGATCGCCACCGTCACCATCTCGTCGGCCGTCAACCTGCTGATCGTCGGCGTGCTGCTGGTGGCCTTCGTCATCATCGCCCCGGCCGGCATCGTCGGCCTGGTGCAGGGCTGGCGCCGGCGCTGGGGGGCACCGGCATGAGCCCGGCGCCGCTGCTCGAGGTGAAGGGCGTGGGCAAGCGCTTCGGCGGCTTCGTCGCCCTCGAGGGCATCGACCTCGACGTGCACGAGGGCGAGCGGCTTGGCCTCATCGGCCCCAACGGCTCGGGCAAGAGCACGCTCGTCAACTGCGTGTGCGGCACGCTGCAGAACGAGACCGGCTCGGTGCGGTTCGCCGGCCAGCGCCTCGACGGCCTGCCCGCGCACCGGCGCACGCACCTGGGGCTCGCCCGCAGCTTCCAGCTGCCGCGGCCTTTCCGGAGCCTGCCGGTGGCCGACAACCTGCGCATCCCGCTGCTCTACACCGTGCGGCGGCGTGCCCTGCTCGCGCGCTCGGAGCGCGAGCTCGACGAGCGCTGCATGGAGCTGCTGCGCATGGTGGGGCTCGAGGCCAAGGCGCGGCGCAGCCCGGCCGACCTCACCCAGGTCGAGATGCGCAAGCTCGAGCTCGCCCGTGCCATGGCCGCCGAGCCCAAGCTGCTGATCGCCGACGAGGCCATGGCCGGCCTGTCGCATTCCGAGATCGAGGACATCATCGCCCTCCTCGTGCGGCTCAACCAGCAGGGCGTCACCATCATCATGATCGAGCACATCATGCGCGCGGTCATGAGCTTCTCCCAGCGCCTGGCCGTCCTGGTCTCGGGGCGCAAGATCGCCGACGGCAAGCCCGAGGAGGTGGTCAACAACCCGGAAGTGGTGAGGGCCTACCTTGGCCAGTAGCATCAGGATCGAGAACGTCCACGCCGGCTACGGCGCGGTGCGCGTGATCGAGGACGTGTCGCTGCATGTGGCAGCCGGCGAGACGGTGGTGCTGCTCGGCACCAACGGCAACGGCAAGAGCACCCTCATGAAATGCATCATGGGGCTCGTGCGGCCGAGCGCGGGCCGCGTCGTGGCCGAGATCGACGGCACCAGCCACGACCTGGCCAGCCTCACCACCGAGGAGATCGTCGATCTCGGCATCGCCCTCGTGCCCGAGGGCCGCCGCCTGTTCCCCAAGCTCACGGTGGAGGAGAACCTGCTGCTCGGCGCCTTCCGCCGCGCCGCCCGCGCCGCCATCGGCCGCAACCTCGAGAGCTGCTTTGCCACCTTCCCGCGCCTGGCGGAGCGGCGCTCCCAGCTCGCCGGCAGCATGAGTGGCGGCGAGCAGCAGATGCTGGCGCTGGGGCGGGCGCTGATGCTGGCGCCCAAGATCCTGCTGGTCGACGAGCCCTCGGTGGGGCTGGCGCCGCTGCTGGTGGCCCGCACCATAGACGCCATCAAGGAGCTCAAGGACCAGCACCAGCTCACCGTGCTGATGGCCGAGCAGAACTTCACCCAGGCGATTCGCATCGCCGACCGCGGCTACGTCATCGTGCACGGCCGCATCGCGGTGGAAGGCCGCTCGGCGGAGGAGCTCAACAACAACGAGCTGATCAAGAAGTTCTACCTGGGGCTTTGAGAGCTGGCCCAGGACCCCGCTGCGCGCCGGAGCGGCGTCCGCCCCGGCCGCCAAGAAATGACAAAATAGTAATCTCTGCCAGCGGCTCCCTCCCCCCGCTTCCGGAAGAAGAAATCCGCCCCTCGGCCGGCGGGACACAAGGAGAATCCCGGCCGCGAGGGGACTTGTCTTGGGCGGGACAAAGGCACCTCCGGCGGTGCGCCCAATGCAACCATTGATCTTTACGGTTTTTTGGCAGGCCTTGTGCAGGGCGGGAGAACACACCAGATTCCGCTTGAGTATTGGCGATGGCGGGCCTTGCAAGGGCAGGGCCGCGTCGCCATAATCCTCGGGCGGCCGCTCGGCCTGCACCAAAGTTGAAGGGATGGACCACATGGCTCAGATCGACAACAGGTATGCGCAGACCGGCGTGGCGCGCACCGACGTTGCGATAGACGAAGGTCTGCGCGCCTATATGCTGCGCGTCTACAACTACATGGCGGCTGGCGTGGCGCTCACCGGCCTCACCGCCTACCTGACGTCCTCCGCTGCCATCACCAGGGCGCCCGGCGGCGGCCGGATGCTCACGGACTTCGGCCAGCTCATCTACGTGTCCCCGCTCAAGTGGGTGATCATGCTGCTGCCGCTGGCGTTCGTGTTCTTCATCTCCTTCCGCGTCTACAAGATGAGCGTTGCCGGCGCTCAGCTCGCCTTCTGGCTGTTCGCGGCGGCCATGGGCCTGTCGCTGTCCTCGATCTTCCTCGTGTTCACGGGCCAGTCGATCACGCAGGTGTTCTTCGTCACCGCGGCGGCCTTCGGCGCGCTCAGCCTCTACGGCTACACCACCAAGAAGGACCTCTCCGGCTGGGGCTCCTTCCTGATCATGGGTGTGATCGGCATCGTCATCGCCGCGCTCGTCAACCTGTTCCTGCAGTCGAGCGCGCTGCAGTTCGCCATCTCCGTGATCGGCGTGCTGGTGTTCGCCGGGCTCACCGCCTACGACACCCAGCAGATCAAGGACAACTACTATGCGGTGATGGACGACGCGACGGCGGCCGCCAAGGGCGCCATCATGGGTGCGCTCAACCTCTACCTCGACTTCATCAACATGTTCGTCTCCATGCTCCAGCTGTTCGGCAATCGCGAGTAGGGACGAGCTCTCAGGAATGTGGCACTCGGGGCCCTGCCTTGCGGCAGGGCCCCTTTGCGTTCACGGACGCCCTCGGGCAAGCTCGGCCTCCCCGATCCGCCGAGAGCCCGCATGACGACCATTGCCCCCACCGTGCGCCCGGCCACGGCCGCCGACGTTGCGGCCATCGCCGCCATCTATCGCCCGGCCGTGCTCACCGGCACCGCGAGCTTCGAGCTCGAGCCGCCCGAGGAGGCGGAGATGCGGCGCCGCTTCGAGGCGATCACGGGCGCGGGCTATCCCTACTTCGTGGCCGAGCTCGACGGCCGCGTCGTGGGCTATGCCTACGCCGGCCCCTATCGCACGCGGCCCGCCTACCGGTTCGCGGTGGAGAATTCCGTTTACATCGCGCCGGACGCGCAGGGCCGCGGCGTGGGCCGGGCGCTGCTGGCGCGTCTCGTCGCCGCCTGCACCGAGCAGGGCTTCCGCCTGATGATCGCCGTCATCGGCGACTCGGCCAATCACGCCTCGATCGGCCTGCATCGGCGCCTGGGCTTCCGCTTCTGCGGCACCATCCATTCGGTCGGCTACAAGTTCGGCCGCTGGCTCGACAGCGTGGTCATGGAGCTGCCGCTGGGCGAGGGCGATCGCACCTCGCCGCGCGAGCGACGGCAGCAGACATAGCCCTCCGAGGGCCTCAGCCGCCCGCCCAGTACCAGGCGAGTGCCGCGGCGCTGCAGGCGGCGAGCGTGGCGAGCACGCCGCGGTGCAGCACGAGCAGCAGCAGCGCGGCCATCGCCGACAGCGCCAGCGCAGGCAGATTGAGCGTTGCCGGCTCCGGCACCATCACGTCGAGCGGTCCAAGGCGCCACTGCCTGACACGGCCGAACAGCACCTGCAGGGCGAACCACACCGTGAGGTTGAGGATCACCCCCACCACCGCCGCCGTCACCCCCGCCAGCGCCGCGCGCAGCCGCGGCTCGGCGTTGATCCGCTCGATGTAGGGGGCGCCGGCGAAGATCCACAGGAAGCAGGGTGCGAACGTGGCCCACAGCGTCACCGCCGCGCCCATCACGCCCATCGGCCAGCTGTCGCCGCCGGCGCGGTAGGCCGCCATGTAGCCCACGAACTCGGTGACCAGGATCAGGGGGCCGGGCGTGGTCTCGGCGAGGCCGAGGCCGTCCAGCATCTCGCCGGGCTCCAGCCAGCGGTAGTGCGCAACCGCCTCCTGGCCCATGTAGGCGAGCACCGCGTAGGCGCCGCCGAAGGTCACCACGGCGAGCTTGGAGAAGAAGTAGCCGATGTCGGCCAGCACATGCTCGCGGCCGAAGGCGGCGGCGAGGAGTGCCAGCGGCACCACCCATACGGAAAGCCACACGGCCGCCGTGCGCAGCGCCGTCGCCGCGCCGCCCGGGGGCGAGGGGGCGCGCGGGAGGTGGGGCGCGGCCGCCCCGCCCCGCCAGAAGCCCACCAGCGCCGCCGCCCCGACGATGATCGGAAACGGCACCTGCAGGAAGAAGATGGCGACGAAGGCGGCCCCCGCCGTAGCCCATTCGGCCCATCCCGCCAGGGCGCGGCGGGCCACCCGCAGCAGGGCCTCCACGACGATGGCAAGCACCGCCGCCTTGACTCCCACGAACAGCGCCTCCGCCACCGGCAGCCTGCCGTAGGCGGCATAGAGCATGGCCAGCGCCAGCACCACCGCCGCGCCCGGCAGCACGAACAGCAGGCCCGCGGCGAGCCCGCCGGCCGTACCGTGCAGCCGCCAGCCGACGTAGGTGGCAAGCTGCATGGCCTCCGGCCCCGGCAGCAGCATGCAGAAGTTGAGAGCGGAGAGGTAGGCCTTCTCGCCGATCCAGCGCTTCTCGTCGACCAGGATGCGGTGCATGAGGGCGATCTGCCCGGCGGGGCCGCCGAAGCTCAGCAGCCCGATCCTGGCCCACACGCGCAGCGCCTCGGCGAAGGTGGGGGGCGCGGCCGCGGCCGCCTCGGCCGGCTGCGCGACTGACGCCATCGGCGCCTCCTCACGGTGTCTTGGCGGAAGGCCAGTTGTGGGTCTCCGCGGTGGCATCGCGGCACCAGCGATAGTAGGCATCGTAGAGCGCGAGCCCCGCCTCGAGCTGAGCCAGATCGTCGCGGAACATGCGAGACAGCCCCAGCGAGGCGGCGAGCAGGCCGGCCGACTGGGGCGTGAGGTCGAGGGCCGCGGTGTCGGCGCCGCGCACGATGCGGGCAAGCTGCTGCAGCGGCTCCGAGCCCAGGCCCAGCCCCTCCACCATGGTGTCGAAGGTGCAGCCGGCGCCGCGGTGGCTCCAGTGCACGCCCTCGATGTCGAACGGTGCCGCCCCGAAGCGCTCGGCCACCGCCGTAACCTCGGAAGGCGCCACGAACAGGAACACGGCGTCGGGATCGACGAAGCGGCGGATGAGCCAGGGGCAGGCGATGCGGTCGACCTTGGGGCGTGCGCGCGTCACCCATCGGGTGCGGCCCTTCGCATCGCGGGCCGGCAGGCGGTCGGCCCGCACCAGCATCTCGCCGGCCTTGCGCCAGGCCTCGAAGCCGCCTTCCAGCGTCTGCGCGTCGATGCCCTCGTGGCGCAGCAGGGCGGCCACCCCCTGGCTCAGCTTGAGGCCTTTCTGGCAGATGACCACGACCGCCTTGCCGGCATGCTCGGCCGCCCACGAGGCGGTCTCGGCGAAGGCTCTCCGGCGGGCGCCGGGCAGCAGCCGCGGATCGGCGGCGGCGTCCTCGTCCGTGCGCACGTCGATGAGGCGCGGCGCGCTGGGCAGGCCGACGAGGCGGGCGAGCTGCGGAACGGTGATCTCAGTGGTCGACGGCATGGCGTCCCTCCCCATTTTGGGAAGCGTGGACGCGATGTTTCAGCTGCCGCCTCACGGGGCAATCGCGGTCAGCCCCTTGGCGCTCCTATGCCACGGGCCGCGAGCGGGGGTCAAGATTGGCGGCGCCTTGCGCGGGCGGGAAAAAAGGCCCGGTCCCAGGAGAGAAGACTCGGGGGACCAGGGGGGCTGGATCCGAGACTTTTCAGGACCGGGCCGATTGCCGATGGCGGAGAGTATTGCGGGCCAATGCGGCAGCCCAGGGGTAGCCCAGTGGCGAACTCGGGGATTTTTCGGGCCCGGCCGGCGCATGGCGCGCCTGCGCTCCCCCGGCTTGAAAATCGCCGGCGAAGCTAGGATCATGCATGGCTCCAGCCAGGGAGGCGCCTTTGAGCGAAGCCGAGCCCATACAGTTTTGCCCGCGCTCCGGCGCGGGCCAGTCCTCCAGCAGTGCTTTCGTCCACACCGCCGTTCCCACTGCCGCCGTCTTCACTCGCCGGGAGCTCAACCAGATCCTCGATCTCTACGGGCGCAAGGTCGCCGCCGGCGAGTGGCGCGACTACGCCATCGACTTCGGCCGCGAGAAGGCGGTGTTCTCGGTCTATCGGCGGGCGAGCGAGGTTCCCATCTACCGCATCGAGAAGAGCCCCCGGCTGGCGCGCCGCCAGGGCGCCTACAGCGTGATCGCCGCGACCGGCTTGATCCTCAAGCGCGGACACGACCTCGCCCGCGTGCTGGCGGTGCTGGAGAAGCCGGTTCGCCTGGCCGCCGTGTGAGGCGGCCGCCCGGCGGCGGCGCCGGACGGGGTGCGGCTGCGGCTTGGCGCGGTCGAGCTCGTGGGAGGAGATGCCGTGGAGCACTACGACTACATCGTTGTCGGCGCCGGCTCGTCGGGCGCCGTGCTGGCCGCGAGGCTCAGCGAGGATGCGGGCACGCGCGTGCTGCTGGTGGAGGCGGGCCGCGCCAGCCACCCCTACTCGCGCTTTCCGGTGAGCTTCGCGCTGCTCATCGACAACCCCGCCGCCAACTGGCGCTACGAGTCCGAGCCCGAGCCCAACACCGCCAACCGCAGGATCCCGGTGCCGCGCGGCAAGGTGCTGGGCGGCTCGAGCGCCATCAACGGGCTGGTCTGGGTGCGCGGCCAGCCGCTCGATTACGACACCTGGGCGCAGATGGGCGCGCGCGGCTGGAGCTGGCGCGAGGTGGCGCCGCTCTTCACCCGCATCGAGAGCTACGAGAAGGGCGGCGCCAACGGGCGCGGGGTGGACGGCCCGCTCGGCGTGTCGGAGGTGGGCGACCAGAACCCGCTCTACGACGCGCTGTTCAAGGCCGCCGTCGCCGCCGGCTACAAGCTCAACCCCGACTACAACAGCGAGGACCAGGAGGGGGTGGTCAAGACCCAGGCCAGCATCCGCAACGGCCGCCGCATGAGCGTCGCCCATTGCTACCTGCGGCCGGCCCGGCGGCGGCCCAACCTCGACATCGTCACCGAGGCGCCCACCCGCCGCGTCGTGCTCGAGGGGCGGCGCTGCGTGGGCGTGGTCTATCAGCGCTGGGGCCGGATGGTGGAGGCGCGCGCCCGCCGCGAGGTGATCCTGTGCGCCGGGGCGGTGGCCACTCCGCAGCTTCTGGAGCTGTCCGGGATAGGCAGGCCCGAGGTGCTCAAGGCGCACGGCATCGAGGTGCAGCACGCGCTGCCGGCGGTGGGCGAGAACTTCCGCGACCACATCAATGCGCGCATCGCCTGGCGCGTGAAGGAGAAGCATCTCTCCTACAACCACAAGGCGCGCGGGATCGGCGCGGCGATGGAGGCGCTGAGATACCTCGCCACCGGCCGCGGCTTTTTCAGCCTGCCGTCGGCGCCGCTCCTCGCCTTCCTCAAGACGCGGCCGGAGCTCGCCACCCCCGACGTGCAGATGCACATCGTGCCCTATGCCATCAAGGACCCGAAGACGCGGCGGCTGCAGGACTTCCCGGCCATGGCGGTGGCCTGCTACCAGCTGCGCCCCGAGAGCCTGGGCTCGATCCACATCCGCTCGCCCGATCCCGACGAGCACCCCGCGATCCGCTTCAACTTCCTGTCCGACCCCATCGACCAGCGCACCATGGTGGAGGGCTTCCGCATGATGCGCCGCATCGTCGGCGCCAAGCCGATGGACGCCCTGCGCGGGGAGGAGTACTCGCCGGGCCCGCAGGTGGCGAGCGACGAGGACATCCTCGATTTCATCCGCGCCAATGCCCACACCGCCTACCACCCGATCGGCACCTGCCGCATGGGGCCTCAGGGTCCCAGGACGGTGGTGGACGAGAAGCTCAGGGTGCACGGGCTCGAGGGCCTGCGCATCGCCGACGCCTCCATCTTCCCCACCATGCCGTCCGGCAATACCAATGCGCCCTGCATCATGGTGGGCGAGAAGGCCGCCGACCTCATCCGCGGCCGCGCCTGAGCCGGCCGGTACGGGGGGCCGCGCTAGTAGTCGACGCGCACGAGGTAGAGGCCGCGCGCCGGCGCCACCGGCCCGCACGCCGCCCGGTCGCGCGCGGCGAGCGCGGCGGCGAGATCGGCCGGGCTCCACTTGCCCTCGCCCACCAGCTTGAGCGAGCCCACCATTGAGCGCACCTGGTTGTGCAGGAACGAGCGCGCGCCGGCCTCGATGCGGATCTCCCCGTCCGCGGCCGACACCGCCAGCCGATCGAGGGTCTTGACCGGCGATCTCGCCTGGCAGCCGGAGGCGCGGAAGGTGGTGAAGTCGTGGCGGCCGACGAGGGCAGCGGCCGCCTCGCGCATCGGCTCGAGCCGCAGGGGCTGCGGCACCCACCACACCCGGTCGCGGTCGAGCACCGGCGGGGCGGGGCGGGCGAGGATGCGGTAGAGGTAGTGGCGCGCCCTGGCCGCGAAGCGCGCGTCGAAATCGTCCGCCGCCACGGCGCAGTCGAGCACGGCGATGGGGTCGGGCCGCAGGTGGAAGTTGACGGCCGCGCGCACGGTCTCGGCCGGCCAGGCGCGCGCGAGGTCGAAGTGGGCGACCTGTCCCAGGGCGTGAACCCCGGCATCGGTGCGCCCGGCCCCGCGGGGGGACACCGTCTCGCCCGAGAACCTGCGGATCGCCTCGGCCAGCCGGCCCTGGACGGAGGTGCCCACGGCCTGCACCTGCCAACCCACGAAGGGCGTGCCGTCGTATTCGAGAATGACGCGGTAGCGGGGCATGCGGCGGGCGTGGACGCGTTGCGGGCGTGCCGCCCGGCAGGGCGGCGCCGGCCATTCTACACGCCCGGCCGCGCAGTCTCGTCCCCGGCGGCGTCGTCGCGCGTCAGGCGCCGGCGCGGCCCCCCGCTCAGGCCCGGCTCGCGGCCGCGAGCCGGCCCCTCTCCCAGCCGATCAGTGCACGCTTGCGCGTGAGGCCCCAGTGATAGCCGCCGAGGCTGCCGTCGCCGCGCAGCACCCGGTGGCAGGGCACCACGAACGAGAGCGGGTTGCGGCCGACCGCCGAGCCTACCGCGCGCGAGGCCGAAGGCTGGCCGAGGTGGCGGGCGATGTCGGTGTAGCTCACCGCCCGGCCCATGGGGATCTTGAGCAGGCTCTCCCACACGCGCACGTCGAAATCGGTGCCGATCATGACGAGGCGCACCGGCCGCTCGGGGCTCGACTCCGCCCCGAAGATTTGGCGGGCGTAGGGGGCGGTCCTGGCCGGATCCTCGACGTAGCGTGCCCGGGGCCAGCGCTGCATCATCTCGGCCAGCGTGTCCTGGCGGGTCTGGCCCCTGTCATCGTCGACGAAGGCGAGGCCCGCCAGCCCCCGGCCGGTGGCGATCAGCAAGGCGTCGCCGAACGGAGAGGCATGGAAGCCATAGGCCATATCCAGGCCCTCGCCGCGGCGCTTGTAGTCTCCGGGCGTCATGGCCTCGTGGGAGACGAAGAGGTCGTGGAGGCGGCTGCTGCCCGACAGGCCCACCTCGTAGGCGGCGTCGAGCACGCTGGCCGAGCCCTCGAGCAGCGAGCGGGCGTGGTCGACGGTGATGGCCTGCACGAACTCCTTGGGCGAGAGCCCGCACCAGCGCTTGAAGAGCTTCTGGCAGTGGGCCGGGCTGAGGCCCAGGTGGGCGGCCAGGCGCTCGAGGGAGGGCTGCTCGGTCCAGGTCTCGGACAGGAAGGCGATGGCCCGGCGGATCAGCGCATAGTCGCCTGGTCGGTGAGGGGGGGGCAGCGCCGGCGCAGTGACTCTGACGGTGGCGGGGGTGTGGAGCATGGGGTCCTCTCGCGGTTGCTAGCGGCGATGCCCCTCGACTAATGCCGCCCGCCACCGGAATCGACCCGATTCCTGCGGGCTCCCCACGCTAGAGCGCTTTCCGCTCGATGTGAACGGGAACAACGGCAGGGCAGTGGGCAGGCGGTCGAGTTGGTGTAGATTGGGCGCCCCGGCGCAGACCGGGATGGGGAAGACCTCCAGGGAGGCCCGATGGCAGTCAAGGCGAGCGCCCGCACCGCGAGGATCGATACGGCCCTGAACCGCGCCAGGGAGGGCGCGAGATGAGCGAGCCGCTGCTCAGTGTGCGCAACCTCGAGACCTACTACGGCCCCATCACGGCCATCCGCGGCGTCAGCTTCGACGTCTCCGAGGGCCAGATCGTCGCCATCCTCGGCGCCAACGGCGCCGGCAAGACCACCGTGCTCAAGTCGGTGTGCGGCGCCATGGAGCCGCAGAAGGGCACCATCTCCTTCGCCGGCCTCCCCATAACCGGGCGCGAGCCCGACCAGGTGGCGCGCATGGGCATGGCGCACGTGCCGGAGGGGCGCGAGATCTTCCCCTTCATGACGGTCAAGGGCAACCTGCTCATGGGCGCCTATTCGCGCCGCGACAAGGCCGGCATCGAGCGCGATCTCGAGGTCGTCTACTCCTACTTCCCCGTGCTGCGCGAGCGCGCCTCCTCCCAGGCAGGCTTCCTGTCGGGCGGCCAGCAGCAGATGCTGGCCATCGGCCGCGCGCTCATGGCGCGCCCCAAGCTGATGCTGCTCGACGAGCCTTCGCTCGGGCTCTCCCCCATCCTGGTCAAGGAGATCTTCGGCATCATCGCCCGCCTCAATCGCGAGCAGAACGTCACCATGCTGCTGGTGGAGCAGAACGCCAACATGGCGCTCAAGACGGCGCACTACGGTTACGTCCTGGAGGTGGGGCGCATCGTGCTGGAGGGCCCCTGCGCCAGGCTCGCCGAGAACGAGGACGTGCGCGAATTCTATCTCGGCGTCAAGGAGACCGCCGTGCGCGGCAAGAAGCGATGGAAGCGCACCAAGCGCTGGCGGTAGAGGGCAACGCTTCCCATCGCCTGCCCGCACGTCAAGGGCACGGCGCGGCGGCCGGCCGAAAGGGGGCACCCCCGCGGGTCAGCCCTCGCCCGCCTGGGCCACCGGCGTCCACATCACCTGCTCGATGCAGGCGGCGCCCGTGGCGAGCATGACGAGCCGGTCGAAGCCGAGCGCGGCGCCGCAGGCCGGCGGCATGTGGGCGAGGGCGGCGAGGAAGTCCTCGTCGATGGGGTAGCGCTCGCCGTAGCGGCGCTCCTTCTCGGCCATCTCGGCCTCCAGGCGGCGGCGCTGCAGCTCGGGGTCGGTGAGCTCGCCGAAGGCGTTGGCGAGCTCCACCCCGCAGGCGTAGAGCTCGAAGCGCTCGGCCACCCGCGGGTCGTCGGGCTTGGGCCGCGCCAGGGCCGCGAGCTGCGCGGGATACTCGGCGAGCAGGCTGGCGCGGCCGATGCCGAGCGCGGGCTCCACCTTCTCGATGAGGATGCGGCTGAAGATGTCGGCCCAGGTGTCGTCGACGGCGACGCGTATGCCGCAGCGCGCGGCGGCGGAGGCGAGGCCGTCGCGGTCGCCGCCGCCCGCGCCCAGCGTGGCCTCGAGATCGATGCCGGCGAGGCGGGTAAAGGCCTGGGCGACGGTGAGGCGCTCGGGGGCGGCCAGCGCATCGGCGATGCGAGCCCCGTAGCGCAGAACGTCCGTGCCCGCCGCCTCGGCGGCGATGCGCAGGATCGCCGCGCAGTCCTCCATCAGGCGCTCGTAGGGCTCGCGCGCCCGGTACCATTCGAGCATGGTGAAGGAGGGATGGTGCAGCCGCCCGCGCTCGCGGTTCCGGAACACCTGGGCGAAGCTGAAGATCCTCGCCTCGCCGGCCGCCAGCAGCTTTTTTGCAGCGATCTCGGGCGAGGTGTGCAGATAGAACGTGCGCCGCCCGCCGCCGGGCTCGATCAGGGCCGTCTCGAAGGCGTGCAGATGCGTCTCGTTGCCGGGCGAGACCTGCAGCGCGCTGGTCTCCACCTCGAGGAAGCCCTGGGCCGCAAACCAGCGGCGCAGCGCCGCGAGCATGCGCCCGCGCGCGAGCAGGAACGGGCGGCGGTCGGCGTGGCGCTCGGGGTGCCACCACGGGCTCTGCGCGACGGGCTCCGGCACCGGCGGGTTGCTCCTTGGCGATGCACGAAAAGGTCTGTAGAAAGCGCCCAGCTGAGCGGCGGGCCTCGCGCCGCGCGGGGCGGGGCGCCTCGCCCTCGAGAAGGCGGAGTGATCGACGGTGGTGAAGGTTATCGCAAGCTCGGTGCGCAAAGGCAACGTGCTCGAGATCGACGGCAAGCTGTGCGTCGTCATGAAGGCGGAGAACATCCACCCCGGCAAGGGCACGCCGGTCACGCACCTCGACATGCGGCGCATCTCCGACGGCGTCAAGATTACCGAGCGCTACCGCACCACCGAGCAGGTGGAGCGCGCCTACCTCGAGGAGAAGACCTACAACTATCTCTTCGAGGACGAGCAGGGCTTCACCTTCATGGAGCCCGAGACCTACGACCAGATCACCATCCCCAGGGAGATGATCGGCGAGCAGGCGATCTATCTGCAGGAGAACATGGCCGTCACGGTGAGCCTGCACGAGGGCACGCCGGTGTCGGTGGAGCTGCCGCAGCGCGTGGTGCTGGAGGTGACCGAGACCGAGCCCACGGTGAAGGGCCAGACGGCCGCCTCCTCCTACAAGCCGGCCATCCTCTCCAACGGCCTGCGCGTGATGGTGCCGCCGCACATCACCGCCGGCACGCGCGTGGTGGTGATGACCCAGGACGGGTCCTACGTGGAGCGGGCCAAGGACTGAGGCCGGGCACGGCCACGCCCGCAGGGGTGCCGCGCTCGCGCGCCGGGGAGGAGAGATGAACCTCGCATCCAAGCTCGCCGAGCGCGCCGCTGCAGGGCGCCCCATCCGCATCGGCCAAATCGGCGCCGGCAAGTTCGGCACCATGTTCCTGTCGCAGGTGCGGCTCACGCGCGGCATGCACCTCGTGGGCCTCGCCGACCTCATGCCCGAGCGCGCCCGCGAGCGCCTGGCCGCGGTCGGCTGGCCGCGCGAGCAGGCCGCCGCCCGCTCCATGGACGAGGCGCTGAAATCGGCCGCCGCCTTCGTCACCGACGACGCCATGGCGGTGATCGAGCATCCCGAGATCGAGGTGGTGATCGAGGCCACCGGCGATCCCGCCACCGGCATCCGCCTGTGCCAGGCCGCGGTCGCCCACGGCAAGCACGTCGTCATGGTCAACGTCGAGGCCGACGCGCTGGCCGGGCCGCTGCTGGCGCGGCGGGCGCGCGCGGCGGGGGTGGTCTACTCGCTGGCCTGGGGCGACCAGCCCGCGCTCATCTGCGAGCACGTCGACTGGGCGCGCGCCTGCGGCTTCAAGGTGGTGGCCGCCGGCAAGGGCACGCGCTACCACCCGAGCTACCACCGCTCCAGTCCCGACACGGTGTGGGAGATCCTCGACCGCTACCTCAAGATCGAGGACCGCAGCCACATCAACCCCAAGATGTTCAACTCGTTCATCGACGGCACCAAGTCGGGCATCGAGATGACGGCGGTGTGCAACGCCACCGGACTGGTTCCGCAGTCGGGCGGCCTCGGCTTCCCGCCCGCCTCCCGCTTCGAGCTGGCGCAGGTGTGCAAGCCCAGGGCCGCGGGCGGCACCCTGGAGAGAAGCGGCGTGACCGAGGTGGTCTCCTCCGTCCGCCGCGACGGCAGCGACGTGCCGCATCATCTGGCCATGGGAACCTACGTGGTGATCGAGAGCGACAGCCCTTACGCCCGCCAGTGCTTCAGCGAGTACCACCTGCTGCCCGACAGCAGCGGCAGGTATGCGGCGCTCTACCGGCCCACCCACATGATCGGCCTCGAGCTCGGCATCTCGGTCGCCTCGGTGGCGCTGCGCGGCGAGCCCACGGGAGCGCCCGTCTGCTTCAACTCGGACGTGGTGGCAGTGGCCAAGCGCGACCTCAGGAAGGGCGAGGTGCTGGACGGGGAGGGCGGCTTCTGCGTGTGGGGGCGGCAGATGCCGGCCGAGGCGTCGCTGGCGCAGGGCTGCCTGCCGCTCGGGCTGGCGCACGGGGTGGCCCTGACGGAGCCCGTGGCCGAGGGGCAGGTGGTGCGCTGGGCCGACGTGGTGGTGGACGAGGCCGACGCCGCCGTGAGGGTGCGGCGCGAGATGGAGGCGGCCTTCACCCGCCCGGCCGCCGCGCGCTGAGGCCGTGATCGGCGGGCGCGGGGCGTGAGAGCCGACTCTCAGGCCTTACAAATACGGTGCGGCGGCTAGACGCCCCGCACCTCCATCTCCCAGCAAACCCTCGGGGTTCCGGCCCGCGAGGCAATCGGCGCTTGCGCCGTCCCGGACGCCCGGTGGCTGGCCGGCGCGTCCCCATCACCGGGCAAGACCCCGGACAGCCGCGCCGAGGCGCGGCTTCCGGGGACGCGCAATGCAAGGGCGGTGCAAGGCTCGGCGAGGAGCGCGGCGGCGGCGGCGGGAAGAGCAGCGCGATGCGCTTCGCTTATTGCGCGCTACGGGCTGCGGCGGCGGCGAGGTGGGCTCCAGGCCGGCCACGCACGCAAGCGTCATCGCGGCGCCGGGCGCACCCGGAGGGCGCGGGCGGGCCGACGGCCGCCGTTCACGATGCCCGTCCCATCACCAGCACGCGGTTGTCGATGGCGCCCCGGTCGAGATAGGCGGCGGCGAGCTCGGCCAGCGTCGGCGCCAGCAGGAAGCCGTGGCGGTAGAGGCCGTTGACGCGCAGCAGGCGCCCCTCGCGCTCCACCACGATCCTCGGCACGTTGTCGGGAAACGCGGGCCGCACGCCGGCGCCCAGCTCCACCACCTCCGCCTCGCCGAAGGCCGGGTGCAGGGCGTAGGCCGAGCCCATCAGCTCCAGCGCCGAGCGCACGCTCACCGGCCCCCCGTCCTCGCTCTCGATCACGCTCGCCCCCACCATGAAGCGCCCGTCGCCCCACGGCACCACGTAGAGCGGCTGGCGCGGGTGCAGGAGGCGCACCGGCCGCTGCAGGGCCACCTCGCCCGTGCGCACGATGAGGCGCTCGCCGCGCACCCCGCGCAGGGTGGGCAGCTCGGCGCGCGCGGCAAGCCCGCGGCAGTCGATGACGATCTCGTCGCGACCCGCCTCGCCGGTCCACTCCGTGCCGAAGGCGACCTCCACCCCCGCGCCCTTCACCGCTTCGAGCAGGAAGGCCATGGCGGCGGCCGGGGCCATGTGCGCCTCCTCGCGATAGTAGAGGCCGGCGGCGAAGCGGCCCTCGAGGCCGGGCTCCAGCCGGTCGAGCTCCTCCGCGTCGAGCTTCTCGAAGCCCTCGGTCATGCGCGCGAAGCGCGTGAGCTCGGCGCGGTCGCGGGTGCCCGCCACCACCAGCGTGCCGGCCGCCGTCACCCCCGGGTAGGCCGCGCGCCACAGGCCGAGCGAGGCGAGCCCCAGCTCGCGCACCACCGGCTCGGCCGCCTCCGCCTCGCAGTAGGGGGCGAGCATGGCGCCGGCGAAGCGGCTGGCGGCCTCGGTGAACGGCTCGCGCGAGCGCTCGATGAGGCGCACGCGCCGGCCGCGGCGCGCGAGCGTGAAGGCCTGCCACAGGCCGGTGATGCCGGCGCCGACGACGGTGATGGGGCGGGAGGCCATGCGGGCGCTCGTCAGTCTCCCAGCGCGACGCCCTCGCGGCGCGGGTCGGCGCCGCCCTCGAGCCGGCCGTCGCCGCGCACGACGATGACGTGGGTGCCGGAGGTGAGCAGGTCGGCGCTGACGCGGTGTCCGTAGGGCTTCATCTTGAGCGCATGCCAGACGGCCTGCCCGTGGTCAATCTCGATCTCGAAGGCGCCGCCGCGGCTGCCGAAGTTCATGAGCGACACCGCCGCCTGCGCGTCGAGCTTCCAGTCGATCAGCGCCACCAGCGCCTTCACCACGTAAAGGATGATGCGGCTGCCGCCCGGCGAGCCCAGCGCCGCCCACGGCCGGCCGGCCTCGTCGAGCACGATGGTGGGCGCCATCGAGCTGCGCGGGCGCTTGGCCGGCGCCACGGCGTTGGCGATCGGCCGGCCGGCGCGGTCCACCGGGCGGAAGGAGAAGTCGGTGAGCTCGTTGTTGAGGAGAAACCCGGCCGCCCACAGGCGCGAGCCGAACGCGCCCTCGATGGTGCTGGTCATGGACACCATGTTGCCGTCGCGGTCGCGGATCGAGAAGTGGGTGGTGCCGGCCGCCTCCACCGTGGCGTCCTCGCCGAAGGCGCCGTTGGCGGCAAGGCGCGGGCTGCCGGGACCGGGGCGCGCCATGGCCGCCGCCTGGTCGATGAGGGCGCGGCGGGCATCGAGGTAGTCGGCATCGAGCAGGCCCGCTGGCGGGCGCACGAAGTCCGGGTCGGCGATGAAGGCGTCGCGGTCGGCGAAGGCGAGCTTCTCGGCCTCGGCGATGAGGTGCAGCGCCTGCGCGTTCATCGCCTGCACCGGTGCCGTCCCGAGATCGAACGGCTCCAGCAGCTTGAGGACCTGCGCCACCGCCACCCCGCCCGAGGACGGCGGGCCCATGCCGCACACCCGGTGGCGACGGTAGGTGACGCACAGCGGCTCGCGCTCCCGGATGCTGTAGCGGGCGAGGTCCTCCAGCGTGATGTCGCCGCGGTGGTTGGGCGCGCCCTGCACGGCAGCCACGATCGCCTCCGCCACCGGGCCCCGGTAGAAGGCGTCGGCCCCGCCGGCGGCGACCGCCCTCAAGGTGGCGGCGAGCTCGGGATTGCGCAGCACGTAGCCGGCGGGCCAGGCGCTGCCCGTGGGGCCGAAGAAGTAGCGCCGCGCCGCCGGGGCGAAGCTCTGCGCCCCGTGCCAGGCGAGCAGCAGGTGCAGCCGCGGTGAGACCGGGAAGCCTTCGGCGGCGAGCGCGATGGCGGGCGCCAGCAGGCGCTGCCAGGGCAGGCGGCCGTGGCGCCGGTGGATATCCTCGAGCAGCCGCAGCGTGCCCGGCACGCCCACGCTCAGGCCGCCGAACACCGCCTCGTCGAATGCGCGCGGGGCGCCGTCCACGAGGAAGCGGTCGGGGCGGGCGGCCGCCGGAGCCGCCTCGCGCCCGTCGTAGGCCCTGAGCTCGGCCTTTGCCGCCTCCCAGTGCAGCGCGAACGCGCCGCCCCCGATGCCGGAGGACTGCGGCTCCACCAGGTTGAGCACGAGCTGCACCGCCACCGCGGCGTCGGCGGCGCTGCCTCCCTCGCGCAACACCTCCAGTCCGACGCGGGCGGCAATGGGATTGGCGGCCGCCACCATCGCCGACTGGCCGGCCGCAGCCGCCAGGGTCCCGGCGCGGCCGGTGGCGGCCTCCGGCGCCGCCTGCCGGTCGGTGGCGGCGGCCGAGAGGGGCGCACAGCACAGCGCCAGCGCAACCAGTGCGTGCGCGAGGTGGTTCAGCCTCGACTTCACGGCCGCGCCTCGAGGGGGTTCGCCGGGGGAGGGGCGGCCAGTGTTGCGCCATTTCACGACCAATGGAAATCCCCAGGCACACCTTGTGGAGAAGCAGGGCGCACACGGCTGTTGCGCAACACTAATGCAGCGATGTGGCTGAAATCGCACAGGAAGCAGCAAACACTCAATCCTGACGCACAGATCACGGGTCCTTGGGTTGCGTCCCGGCGCCGGGGCGGCCACACTCCGCCGGCCTTGGGCAGGGTGGCGGCGGGGCGCGGGCCCGCCTCCGCTGCAGGGGCGCCGTTGCGGGGTTTGCCCGGGGCATGTTGGTGACGGCGGTCGGCGCGGAACGGCACAAGGGTAAACGCACTTTTTATCTGGCCGGCCTACTGTCGGCGACAACCATGCGGCCACGTGGACTGACAGAGGGAGTTGGAGGAAAATGAGCATCGTAGGCTTGCTGCGCGGCGCAGCCATCGCCTTGGGGGCGGTCATGGCATGCGCGGGCCTGGAGGCGGCTCCGGCTGCGGCGCAGCTCTCCTGGGATTGGGGCGGCGGCAGCATGGTGGGCGGCAGCGGCCGCGAGCACGTGCGCTTCAGCCCGCAGTTCAAGAAGGGCGAGGTGATCGTCAGCTTCGGCGACCGCCGGCTCTACTTCATCGCCGAGCCCGGCCACGCCATCAGCTACCCCATCGCCATCCCGCGCGAGCAGAGCCGCTGGTCGGGCGTGACCACCGTCACGCAGAAGCGCGTCAACCCGTCGTGGACGCCGACGCCGGCCATGGTGGCCGAGAACCCGCGCCTGCCGCGCTGGGTGCCGGGCGGCCATCCCATGAACCCGCTCGGCGTGCGCGCGCTCTACCTCGGCTCCAGCACCTATCGCATCCATGGCACCGACGCGCCCTGGACCATTGGCTCGGCGGTCTCCAAGGGTTGCATTCGCATGTACAACCAGGATGTGCTCGACCTCTATCCGCGCGTGCAGATCGGCGCCAAGGTGACGGTCACCTACCAGCGCTTCGACGGGGTGGCGAGCGGCGCGCCGGTGGCGAGCATGGGCTCCGGCCCCGCCAAGTCGCCCACCTCCTCCGGCAGCAGCACGCCCTCCAGCAGCTCAGGCGGCGGCTTGTTCGACTGGCTCTACGACGACCCGCCGCCGCCGCGGCCGGCGCGCCGGGTCTTGCGCGCCAAGAGCGCCTCGGCCGAGTAGCCGCGGCCGGAGGGGATGCCTTCCTGAGAGGGCGGCCCGTGGGGCCGCCCTTTCCGCTTCAGGCGGGCGGGGCGAGGCAGCCCTTGAGCTCCCCGGCCAGCCGGCGCATCAGCGTGAAGTAGAGGTCCGGGCCCGGCTCGAGGCCCACGCCCTCGGCATCGAGCGTGCCGAGCCTCGCCCCCGTGCCCTCCACCAGGTTGGCGAGCAGGCGGGGGTCGGACTGGGGCTCGGCGAACACGCAGATGGCGCCAAGCGAGGTGAGCTTGCGGCGCAGCTCGGCGAGGCGCTTGCCGCTCGGCGGCACGTCGGGACTCACGTGAATCGACCCGACGGGAGCAAGGCCGTAGCGCCGCTCCAGGTACTGGAAGGCATCGTGGAAAACGATGTAGGGCCTGCCGGCGACCCCAGCCAGATCGCGCTCCAGGTCGGCGGCGAGGTCGGCGATGTCCCGCGCCAGGGCGGCGGCATTGGCCCTGAAGATCGGCGCCAGCGCCGGCGCCCTGGCGCTCAGCGCCCGCGCGATTCGCGCCGTCATGGCCACGGCGTTGTCGGGATCGAGCCAGGCGTGACCGTCGACGGCCTCGCCGTGCTGGTGCCGCTCGAAGGTGGCCCCGGTGCGGCGGGCGAGCAGCTTCACGCCCTCCGCCTCCTGCATCGTCACCACCTCCACGCCGGCAGGCAGGCTGCGCACCACCTTGGCGGTGAACGGCTCCACGGCCTCGGACATGCGGAAGAAGATGTCGGCCTCGTTGAGCAGGCGCATCTGGGAGGGCTTGAGCGCGAAGGCGTGCGGCGAGGCGGTGCCCTTGACCAGGAGCTCGGGCGTGCCCGCGCCCTGCATGACACGGGTGACGAGCGCGTGCAGCGGCTTGATGGTGACGACGACCTTGAGCTCGCTGGCGGCGGCGGGCGGTGGTCCCGCGGTCCCTGCCAGCACCGCCCCTGCCAGCAGCCACGACCGAATGCGTCTCACCTCGACCTCTCGCTGCGACCAAGCTTGCCCGTTGTCCGGGGCAGATATGTTATAGTATAGCGCCAACGGCAAGGACCGGCATTGGCGCTCGCCGCCAAGTTGCTGTAATTGGCGCCTCAAAGTGGCGGGGAGCGCAGGGTTGCGGGAGCGGGGGCCGCGGCCTTCGCGGCGGCGCAGGAGGCCAAGGGATGCTCATGAAGGTGAGGCGAATGCTGCTGGCGCTGGCGGCTGCGGCCCTGCCGGCGGCGGCAAGCGTGCCCCCGGCGCTCGCCCACCCGCACATCTGGATCACCTTCCAGGCCCGCATCGTTCACGACAAGGGCGCCTTCGTCGCCATCGAGCACACCTGGACCTTCGATGAGTTCTACTCGACCATGGCGGTCGAGGGGCTGGACAAGAATCAGGACGGCGTGTTCGACCGCGAGGAGCTGGCCGAGCTGGCCAAGGTCAACGTCGAAGGCCTCAAGGACTTCAGCTATTTCACATTTCCGGCGCTCGCCGGCGAGAAGCTCGAGCTCGGCACGCCCACCGACTACTGGCTCGAGCACAAGGATGGGCGGCTGGCGCTGCACTTCAAGCTGCCGCTGGCCAAGCCAGTGCTGGCCGAGGCCAAGGGCCTCGCCATCTCCGTCCGCGACCCGACCTATTTCATCGCCTTCGATCCGGCCAAGACCGATCCCGTGAGGCTGAGCGAGGGGGCGCCCAAGACCTGCGAGGCCCGCATTGGCACGCCCCCGCAGGCCTCCGCGCTGGAGAGCCTGCAGGCCCAGGTGAGCCCCATGGCCCCGGCCACGAGCAAGGCGATCCTGGTGGAGTGCAACGGCTCCTGACGCCCCGCGCGGCCCGCGTTCACCATCCCCGCCTCCGGCGGCGGCCCAGGCCGGTGCGGCGGTTTACGCATTCTTCAGCCTGTCCTTTGGCCACCGCGGAACAGGCCATAGGCTCGCCGGCATGTGCCGGTTTGACGCGAGCCTCGACCCTATGCGTACCCTGGTGTTTGCCGCTGCCTGCATTGTCCTCGCGCTGGCGGGCTACGGCTCCGTGCGGGCCGCCCTCGACGGCTCCCCGGCTCCCGCGAGCCGCCTCGAGGTGCTGGTGTTCGAGCATGCCGAATGCACCTACTGCCGCGTCTTCCGCCGCGACGTGCTGCCCCGGTACCAGACCGCGGGGGTGGGCAGGTCCGTGCCGCTGCGCTTCGTCGACATCGAGCGGAGCGACACCGGCGCCCTCGGCCTCAGGGCCCGCATCGACACGGTGCCGACCGCGGTGGTCATGCGCGACGGCGCCGAGGTCGACCGCATCGTCGGCTACTGGGGCCCCGACAACTTCTTCAAGCTGCTGGCGCACATCATCTCGCGCGTCGAGTAGGCGGCGGGCCACGGCGGCACCCACGGCTAGGCGCGGTGCCGGCGAAGCACTACATTCAATTCTGAGCGCAGCTTCGGTGGGGGAGCCCGGCCGGCCATGTCGCAGCAATCCAACGGCGAGTTCCGCGTCGGCCTCGTGCAGATGTGCTCCGGGCGCAGCGTGGAGCGCAACCTTGCCGAGGCGAGCGAGCTCGTGCGCGAGGCCGCCCGCCAGGGTGCCCGCTACGTGCAGACGCCCGAGATCACCACCCTCATGGAGATGGAGCGCCAGCGCCTCTTTGCCGCCGTGCGCCCGCAGGAGGGCAACCCCGCCGTCGCCCATTTCCGCGCCCTGGCGCGCGAGCTGGCGATCTGGCTGCACGTGGGCTCCGTGGGCGTCCTGGTGGGGCCCGAGAAGCTCGCCAACCGGTCGCTGCTGATCGCGCCCGATGGCACGGTCGCGGCGCAGATGGACAAGATCCACATGTTCGATGTGCAGCTTCCGGGCGGCGAGAGCTACCGGGAATCGCGCACCTACCAGCCGGGCGATGCCGCCGTGCTGGCCGAGCTGCCCTGGGGCACGCTGGGGCTCACGGTGTGCTACGACCTGCGCTTCCCCCACCTCTACCGCGCGCTCGCCAAAGGCGGGGCCCATTTCCTGGCCATTCCCTCCGCCTTCACCCGCCAGACCGGCGAGGCCCACTGGCACACCCTGCTGCGCGCCCGCGCCATCGAGAACGGCTGCTTCGTGTTCGCGGCCGCCCAGGGCGGCAGGCACGAGAGCGGCCGGGAGACCTACGGCCACAGCCTCGTCGTCTCGCCCTGGGGCGAGGTGCTGGCGGAGGCCGGGGTTCATCCCGGCGTCATCGTTGCAGATGTGAAATTGAGCGAGGTCGAGGAGGCGCGCCGGCGCATCCCCTCGCTGCAGCACGACCGCCCCTTCAGCGTGGTGCACGCTGCAGCGCTGGAGGCCAAGGAAGCCTCATGATCCTCTACCGGCTCAGATGCGCCAAGGGCCATGAGTTCGAGGCCTGGTTTGCGAGCAGCGCCGCCTTCGACCGGCAGGAGAAGCGGCGCCTGCTCTCCTGCCCGCGCTGCGGCACGTCCAACGTATCGAAGGCGATGATGGCGCCCCACGTGGCCAAGCGCACGCGGTCGAAGAGGCCCAGGCCCGAGGAGCGGCCCGCCGAGGCTGCCAAGGCGGCCAGGCCCGAGACCCAGCGCGTGGCCGCCCACAGCGAGCTCGCCGCCGCCATGCGCCGCCTGCGGGCCGAGATCGAGGCCAAGTCGGAGTACGTGGGCCCGCGCTTCCCCGAGGAGGCGCGCAAGATCCACTACGAGGAGGCGCCCGCGCGCGGCATCCACGGCGAGGCCACCTTCGAGGAGGCCAAGGCGCTGCGCGAGGAGGGCATAGAGTTCTATCCCCTGCCGATCCTCCCCGAGGACCAGAACTGAGGGCTGGGCCGCGCCGCCCGGCGCCGCAACGGGCCGCGTGCGCCGGCACCGGCCATCCGTCCGCAGCGCCATCGGGGACACGGGGTTGTGCCCGGGCGCGGTGTCATCGGTCATGACGAAGGCCGGAATGGCCGCTGGCGCCCGCCCTTGACGGCCGGCATCGAATTGGCGAAGCGATCCAAGACCCGCCACCCCACGCGCAGGAGCGCGGCATGCCCCGGCCTCTCGCCATCCTCCGCCTCGCCGCCGCCCTCCTCGGCGGCCTCGTCCTGGCGCCGGCGCCGGCTGCCGTCCAGGCCGATGCCTGGGCGCTCATGAAGGAGCCCGGCACGGTCGTCTTCATGCGCCACTCGGATGCGCCGGGCTCGGGCGGCGTCGGCGATCCGCCGGGCTTCCGCCTCGAGGACTGCGCCACTCAGCGCAACCTGAGCGAGGAGGGGCGCGCGCACGCCCGCCGCACCGGGGAGGCCTTCCGCCGCCACGGCATCGTCTTCGATCGCGTGCTGACGAGCCCGTGGTGCCGCTGCCGGGAGACCGCGCGTCTCGCCATGGGCCGCGACGCGGAGGTGCTCGAGCCGCTCAGCAACCTCGTCGGCCGCAGCGAGCACCGCGACAGGCAGGTCGCGGCCCTCAAGGCCTACCTCGCCGCCCTCGACGGCAGGACGCGCGTGCTCTTCGTCACCCACGGCGTCGTGGTCAATGCCCTGGCCGGCGTGAGCCTCGCCTCCGGCGAGATGGCGATCGTCAGGCCGGGGCCGGGCGGCGAGGCGCGGGTGGTGGGCCGCCTCAAGGTCGATTGAGCCGCTCGGCACCCACCTCGAGCCGCAGGCAGCTGCGGTGGCCCGATTCGATGCAGGCAAGCGTGCGCGAGTAGGCCTGCAGGCGGTCGATCAGCCAGCCGCCCAGCACGACGAGCACCACCACCACGGCCAGCGCGGCCAGGTTCTGCTGGGTGCGCAGGCGCTCCTCGTCCGGGTCGAAGGCCGCGGCCGGGCTGCGGCGATGGCCGCCGAGAGCGGCCGGCGGCTCGACCGGGCGGACGAGCCCGCGCGCGCCGCGCGGGCGCCGGAAGGGGACGACGGTGGCCATGGCGTTCCCGAGGGGTGGGCCGGAGCGCGATCTTGCCAGACGGCGCTTTACCCCTCAAGGTTGGCACATGCCTCGCTTTGCGCATCTGCGCGGCGCATGGGAGTGCGCCGAGTGCCGGCGCTACCGCCGCCTGGCCCTGGCCTTCACTCTCGCCGCCCTGTGCTGGATGGTGCTGCTGTGACGGAGCCCCGCTACCGGCTGACCTGCGGCTTCGAGGAGGCCGACCGCGCCGCCGTCGTGGCGCTCCTGCGCGAGTACGAGCAGGGCACCGGCGTCTCGCTGTGCTTCCAGGGCTTCGCCGCCGAGCTTGCCGGCCTGCCGGGCGACTATGGGCCGCCCGGCGGGCAGATGATCCTGGCGCGCCGCGCGGGCGACCCCGGCGTGCTCGCAGGATGCGTGGCGCTGCGGCCGGTGCCCGGCTCGCCCGCGGCCTGCGAGATGAAGCGGCTCTACGTGCGCGGGGAGGCGCGCGGCAGCGGGCTCGGGCGCACGCTGGCGCTCGCCGCCATGGCCGAGGCGCGCCGGCTGGGCTACACGCGCATGTGCCTCGACACGCTGCCCACCATGACGGCGGCGCAGGCGCTCTACCGGGCGCTCGGCTTCCGCCACACGGGCGTGGCCGCATCCGACCCGCCGGTGCTGCTCTTCGAGCGCGAGCTCGACGGCGGACCCGCGCCGGCGCCGTGACGGGCGCGCCCGCCGACCGCATCGTGCGGCTCGCCGGCGGGCGGGTGCTCGGGTTTCGCGTGTGGGGCGATGCGGCGGGCTTTCCGCTGCTCTTCCTGCACGGCACGCCCGGCTCGCGCCTGAAGTTCGCCCTCGCCCATGCCGCCGCCTGCGACCTGCGCCTTGCGCTCATTGCGCCCGACCGCTGGGGCTACGGGCTCAGCGGCATGCCGGCCGCACCCACCCTGGCCGCCTTCGCCGACGACATGGCGGCGCTCATGGACCGGCTGAGGCACGCGCGCTTTGCCGTGGGCGGCATCTCGGGCGGCGCGCCCTATGCCGCAGCCGTGGCCGCCGGCCTGCCCGGGCGGGTGACGGCACTGGGGCTGGTGAGCCCCATGGGCCCCGTCGCCGAGCCGGCGTGCCGGGCAGGGCTGTCGCGCTTCCAGCGCCTCTGCTTCGCGCTGCTGCCGCGCTCGCCCCGAACTGTGAGCCTCCTCTTCCGCGGCTTTCGCGCAGCGCTCGAGCGCTCCCCGCGCCTTGCCGCCGAGCTCGCTACCCTGCGCGCGGGCGCGCGCGACAAGGCGCTGATCGCCGATCCCGACATCGCCCGCTGCCTGCTCGGCAGCTTTCGCGAGGGCCTGCGCCCCGGCACGGCGGGGGTGGCCGCCGACCTTCGGCTTTTTTGCGGCGACTGGGGCATCCCCTTCGCCGCCATTCGCGCGCCGACGCGGGTGTGGATCGGCACGGCCGACACCGCCGTGCCCGTTGCCGGCGCGCGCCTGCTGGCGCGCGCCATTCCCGGGGCCACGATCACCGAGCTGCCGGGCGAGGGGCATTTCTGGGTGGCGGGCAGGCCGGCCGAGGTGCTGGCATGGATCGCGGCGAGCGCGCGCTGAGCCGCCGTTGCGGCCGCTTCAGACGAACGAGGCGCCGCCCCTGCGAGCCGCGCCCCGTAATTCCGTCGACGTGTGGGCGCGCCTCAGGCGGGGGCGCGCCGTCCCAGCATGCCGAACACCGCCCCCTTCACCCAGTCGGTGACGGAGGGGGCAGCCTTCTCCGGCTGCTGGTGGATGTCCTTGAGGAGGATTGCCTCTCCAGGGCGCCACGCGTCGCTTTCCGCGATCTCCTCGAGCTTTCCCCGGTCCTCAGCCTCGTCTGCCGCCATCGCGAAGCCTGCAGCCCGCGCGGCGCTGTTCAACGTTTCCATACCCATGGCACACGAACTCTCGAGCCCTAGCAAGCGTTCCAGGATTGCTCCCGGGCTCGACGGGCCGCCGAGACGGCCCGTCTTAAGCATTACTTAATGGTGTCGGACTGCCGCGCGTCAAGAAAAATATGGAAACATTGTGTGATCACACGTGCTTGATCGAACGGATCGTTAAGCGCTCTGAGCGCGCGGCCCAGCCGCCCGATGCCGCGTTGCAGCAACCCGCCCGGAACCCGGGCGGAGATGGCCGCGCAGGGAGAGCCGGTTTCCGACCAAAGATCGATGCCGCCGGCGCGGGCAGCTGCGCGGTAGGCCTTGCGCGGATCGTGAGCCGGGTTCACCATGCCGTCACGCGCCCCATGAAGCTCAGGCGCGGGGTGCGCGCGAGCTTCGCCTTCCCTTGCCTGAGCCAATTGGAGGAGGAACCTATGGGGCAATCCGCCGGCCCAGGCGGCCGCAGCTCCCGCTGCATCGCACTGGTTGGGCCTTACCTCTCCGGCAAGACGACTCTCCTTGAAGCCATCCTCGCCCGCACGGGCGCCGTCACCCGGCAGGGCAAGATCGCCGACAAGAACACGGTCGGCGACGCCACCCCCGAGGCCCGCGACCACGGCATGAGCGTGGAGCTCAACGTGGCGGACGTGAGCTTCCTCGGCGACAGCTTCACCTTCATCGACTGCCCCGGCTCCATCGAGTTCCAGCACGAGGGCGCGCTGGCGCTGACCGGCTGCGACGCGGCCGTCGTGGTGTGCGAGCCCGACCCCAAGCGCGTTCCCGCCCTCCAGCTCATCATGAAGCAGCTCGAGGACCGCGGCATCCCGCGCTTCCTGTTCCTCAACAAGATCGATTCCTTCGACGCCCAGGTGCGCGACATCCTGCCCACCCTGCAGCCGGCCAGCGCCCGGCCGCTGGTGCTGCGCCAGATCCCGATCTGGGAGAACGGCTCCGCCACCGGCTTCGTCGACCTGGCGCTGGAGCGCGCCTTCGTCTACCGCCCGCACGCGCAGTCCGAGGTCATCGAGATGCCGGCGAGCGTGAAGGAGCGGGAGGCGCAGGCGCGCTTCCACATGCTCGAGCAGCTCGCCGACTACGACGACGAGCTGATGGAGCAGCTGCTCTCCGACGCCCAGCCGCCGCGCGAGAAGGTGTTCGCCGACCTCGTCAAGGAGCTGCAGGAGGGCCAGATCGTGCCCGTGCTCTTGGGCTCGGCCGAGAACGGCAACGGCATCGTGCGCCTCCTCAAGGCGCTGCGGCACGAGGCGCCCTTCGTCGACCGCACGGCGCGCCGCCTCAAGCTCGAGAACGCCAAGTCGGCCGGCCTCGTGCTCAAGACGGTCTACACGCCGCACGGCGGCAAGATCTCGGTCGTGCGCGTGCTGGCGGGCGAGTTCGGCGAGGGCACCATCGTGCAGGGGGTCCGCTCGGAGGAGCGCGCGGCGGCCGCCTTCTCGCTGCTCGGCCAGGAGGCCAAGAAGCGCGGGCCGGGCAAGGCGGGCGAGACGGTGGCCCTCGGCCGCTTGGAGAAGATCGTCTCGGGCGAGACGCTGTCGACGGAGAAGGGCGGCAGCACCCAGATCAAGTTCCCCGACCCGCCCGAGCCGGTCTACGGCATTGCCATCGGCGTCAAGGACCGCAAGGACGAGGTCAAGCTCACCGGTGCGCTCGCCCGGCTGATGGAGGAGGACCCTTCGCTCAAGCTCGAGCACGCCAAGGACACGCACCAGATGGTGCTGTGGGGCCAGGGCGAGATGCATCTGCGCGTGGCGCTCGAGCGGCTCAAGCGCAAGTACGGGGTGGAGGCCATCTCCAAGCCGCGGCAGGTGCCCTACAAGGAGACCATCCGCAAGGGCGTCGAGGTGCGCGGCCGGCACAAGAAGCAGTCGGGCGGGCACGGCCAGTTCGGCGACGTGGTGCTCGACATCAAGCCGCTGCCGCGCGGCTCGGGCTTCCAGTTCTCCGAGACCATCACCGGCGGCGTGGTGCCGCGCCAATTCATCCCCTCCGTCGAGATCGGCGTGCAGGACTACCTGCAGAAGGGGCCGCTCGGCGGCTTCCCGGTGGTGGACGTGGCGGTGACGCTGACCGACGGCTCCTACCACTCGGTCGATTCCTCCGACATGGCCTTCCGCCAGGCCGGCCGCATCGGCATGGCCGAGGGCTTGCCCAAGTGCAGCCCCGTCCTGCTCGAGCCCATCATGGAGGTGGAGATCGCCGTGCCGTCCGAGGCCACGGCACGCATCAACGGCATCATCCCGCAGCGGCGCGGGCAGATCCTGGGCTTCGATGCGCGCGAGGGCTGGCCAGGGTGGGACGTGGTGCGGGCGCAGATCCCGGAAGCCGAGATGGCCGACCTCATCGTCGAGCTGCGTTCGGCCACCGCCGGGGTGGGCACCTTCACCGCCCGCTTCCACCACCTAGCCGAGCTCACCGGCCGCCTCGCCGACAACGTGCTCGCCGCCCACAAGGCCGCGGCCGAGTAGGGCGGACTGCCGGCCGGGACAACGGCGGCCGCAGCGCCGCCGCGAGCTGTATGGCAGGCGCCCGTCGGGGCGCCTGCGGTCGTTTGTTGCAGTAGACGTTGTGGCGGAGCGGGTATGTGGCTTGAAGTGTTTGCCGAATGGCTGAGCCGGATGCCGGCCCCATATCAATCCGTCTTCAAAGTCGTTTCGTATGTTGTAGGGCCGGCTCGAATACTCGCAATCGACATCCAGACGAACGAAGGGTAGGCTATGCGGCCATGACCCGACGCGAAGGGAATCTCGCGAAATGGACCGCCGGAATCTGCCAAGCGAATGGCATCGACATCCATTATCTGCGAACGGGCAGGGACCGGCCTCCGCTTATTGCCCTCCATGGGCTAATCGGTAGCGGTGCGTGTTTGGTGCCGTTTGCACGGACGCTGGAGGATGAGTTTGACGTGGTCTTGCCCGATGCGCGGGGACACGGCAAATCGAGCGCGCCGTCCGCGGGGTACTCATATGGCGATCTTGCCGGCGACGTAGTCGGTCTTATTGAGAATTTGGAGATAAAGGCTGCAATACTACTGGGCCACTCAATGGGGGGCATGACCGCTGCTGTCTGTGCCGGCCGGCTTGGATCAACCATTCGGGCAGTCATCCTGGTAGATCCAACTTTCATAAGTTCCGAGTGGCAGCGCAGAGTCTTCGAGAGCGACCTTGCACATGAACATCGACGACTGCTCACGTCAAGGAGGTCGGACCTGCTTGCCCAGGCGCGTCTTCGAAGCCCGCACCGATCGTCGGAGATGATAGAATATTTGGTTGAGGCGAGGCTTGAGACCAGCATCCGCGCATTTGAGATACTCACGCCGCCAAATCCGGATTATCGCGAACTTGTTCGAACCATTCACGTCCCAATTCTTCTCGTCATCGGCGACAGTGGAGTCGTCACCGTCGACACAGCCCGCGAACTGCAGACACTTAACCCCTTACTGCGATACGAACTGATCTCCGACGTCGGTCACGGCCTTCCATATGATGAACCCAAACGCTTAGGGAGCGTCGTAACGTCCTTTGTGCAATCGCTTGACTCCCTAGAGACTGGCTCGGCCTACGCGAAAATGCCGCCGCTGCGTCGTGAGTGGACATAGCAAAATATCAACTAAACATCATGGAAAACTACAAGGGAGAGCCCTTCATGCATCGCATATGCCAGGCGCTCATGGACGCCGTTCCCAACAAGAACGATGATCGTCTCGGGGCAGTTGAGGTGGGCTCCTAAGCACCGGAGTCGTATGCGTCCCTCCGAATTTGAGGGCAGTCTCTCAACTAATCGATGGTCCGAAAACCCGGGAGCAGGTCACTCCCAATTATTGCACAGCCCGCCACTTCGTTAAGAATGTCCGATCAAGTGCTAGCTTTCACAGCTGAGCGAAGCGAAGCATGCGCGACCCAGGAGCCGCGACGGCCGGATGGCGCGCGGCGGCGATCGCACGCCGGCCCCGCGGCCGGGACGACGCCGGCCGCCGGCGGACGGAGCATCAGGGGCGCAGGCCCTCGCCGGGCCGGTGATGGCGCGAGCGCGGTCCGCTGCGCACCGCCGCGCCGGCCGGGGACCACGCGAAGGGCGCCGAGGGCTCCAGGCGCCGCTCGACCGGCGCCGGCCGCGGCAGGGCGTCGGCGTGCGCCTCGGGCCCGGGCGGGGCGGCGTGCGGCTCGGGCCCGGGCGGAGCTGCGTGCGGCTCCGGCTCGGTCGCGGCGTAGGAGAGGTGGCGGGCGCGCTCGGCCGCGGTCCACGGCAGCGGCCGGCAGCTGCAGCCCTCCACCAGCGTCTTGCGGTACCTGAAGGCGTTGGGGAGCGCGGCATAGGCCATGCCGGTCAGGTCCACCATTTCCTCCACGCTGCCGCCCGGATTTGGATGGTAGAACAGGCGCGCCTCGCTCCCGCAGCTCGCCGCGCAGCGGTCGGCGTCGCGGGCGAGCGCGCTGCCGTCGGCGGCAAAGCTCATGGGAAAGTAGTAGCCGTCGCACAGCCGCACGCACAGGGTGCGGTAGCCGGCCGCCGGCGCCGGCCCGTCGTCCCCCAGGTCCCACCCCGGCCGATGGGGAGCATAGGGGCTGTAGGGACGGGCGTAGGGCGCCACGTAGGGCCGATGGTAGGGCGACCATGCGGGCGCGGAGGCATGGGGCGGCGCGTATGTGCGCGCTTGGGGCCGCTGCCCGCCCCAGGGTAGCCAGGCGCCCTGCGCCGCCACCGGCGCCGGCAGGGCCAGCGCGGCCGCCACCACGACAGCACCCAACCGCCAAGCCATCGCCATAGGCTCCCGCCATGCCGAGCCGCGCCCGGTCGGCCCCTCCCGCCGGTCGCACCGCAGCATCATAGGGTCCCGGTATGCCGCCCTATTCACCAATTTTCTCTCAATGGTAAGCGACCGCGAGGCGGGCGGCGCCGGCCGACCCGGCGGAGGCGTGCGATGACCGGCTTTCTTCTAGCCCTGGCGGTGGCTGCCTCGGCGATCGTGCAGATCCTCACCGATCCGCGCATCACGGCGCAGTTCGTGGCCAGAAGCCTGCTGGCGCTCGCCGTCTATACGGTCCACGTAGCGACCGGCACCGTCGTCCTGGTCTGGCTGATGCCGTGGGGGCCTGACGCGGCAGCCGGTGCCACCCTCGCCGTTCTTGGCTGGATCGGGCTCGGCGCCCTCGGCCTCGTGCGCTTCGCCCCGCGCCTGCGCGAGCCGCCGGCGATCCTCATGCGCTTCGGGCTCGCCGATGCCGTGTGCCTGCTGATGATCGGCGGAGGATCGATCTGGGCTCTCGGAGCCGGCGCATGAGCAGCCGCGGCGCCCGCCGCGCCTGGGGTGCGGCGGGCGGGCGACGTCAAGGTTGACGGCGTGCCGGCCCACACGCACGGCGCTCGTGCATCCGGCTCCTGCGGCGAGACGAGACCGGAACAGGGCGTCCGCGGGCCGCGGAACGTGCGTGGGCTCATAGAGGTTCCACGGAAAATGTGCACGGGCGGCCGTCTTCTACCGTTGATTATCCGCGTTCGGATGCATACGTGGAGGCCCGACAGCGCAGCATCGGCCTGCTTTGGCGCGGGCCGACCTCCCACAGTCGATCAGCAAGCGTGCTGCGCCGGTTCGAGGATTGATCGACGGTCCGAGACGCGCACGTCCTGCCATTCGGGCGTCCGCCTCTCGTCCCTGGCGTTCCGCACGCATCCACGACGGCATGGCATCCAACGCGCTTCTGACACGTCTTTCCCGCGCCGACCTCGGCTTGCTCGAGCCCCATCTGGAGGCCGTCGAGCTTCCCACGCGCATGCAATTGCAGGCGCGCAACAAGCGCATCGAGCATGTCTTCTTCCTCGACAGCGGCATCGCCTCGGTGGTGGCCGACGGGCCGCGCCCGATCGAGGTCGGGATGATCGGCCGTGAAGGCATGACCGGGCTGTCGGTGCTGCTGGGCAGCAGCGAGCGCGCGCCCCACGAGACCTTCATGCAGATCGCGGGTCGCGGCCGGCGCCTGTCCGCGGCCAACCTGCGCCGGGCGCTCGCCGTCAGCCGCAGCCTCCATCAGGCCCTGTTGCACCACGTGCACGCCTTCCTGGCGCAGACCGCGCAGACGGCCCTAGCCAACGGCCGCAGCAAGCTCGAGGAGCGGCTGGCACGCTGGCTCCTGCTGGCCCACGACCGGATCGACGGCGATGAGCTGCCGATCACGCACGAGTTCCTCGCCGTGATGCTCGGGGTGCGCCGTTCTGGGGTCACGGTGGCGCTGCAGGAGCTCGAGCGCAGAGGGCTGATCGCGCACCGGCGAGCGCTGATCACGGTCTTGGACCGCGAGGGCTTGGAAGAGAGCTGCGGCGGGACCTATGCTCCGCCAACCGATAGCTAGCCCTTCCTGCGCGAGTTGGCGCTATCGCAGCCCCCGATGTGCTTCGAGGTGAGCGACGTCTTGGTACGGCGGGCGAGCGTCGGATCTGTCATTTTCCGACCAACACTTTCATTGCGGTCCTCTATCGGAGCTTCTATGCTCCTAGATCGCGGGTGGGGTCCTGTGCGATGCCACAAGGAAGCTGAGGCGGAGCTTGAGCGTTGCTTAGCCGTTGCTCGCGCACCCTTGCCCTCCTGTAGCGCCGCTGCCGATGCGCGGAGGTGACGTCTAGGAGGATGGTCGTGCGTACCTCGTGGTGGAGGCCCGAAGCGGAAGCTGCTGCGCAGCCCTCCGGGCACCCGTTGGAGGAATCCGGGGCGGGCGGCGACGTGGACAGGAGCCTCCTGGAGCCGATCAGCGGCTGGTCCGACGAGCTCATCCAGGCGCTTCCGACCCCGATCTATACCACCGACGCGGAGGGGCGCCTCACCTCCTACAACGAGGCGGCGGTTGCCTTCTGGGGGTGCCGGCCTGAGCTCGGCAGCAGCGAGTTCTGCGGATCGTGGCGGCTCTACTGGCCGGATGGCCGCCCCATGCCCCACGACGAGTGGCCCGTGGCGCTGGCGCTCGAGAGCAGGCGGCCCATTCGGGGCGTAGAGGCGATCGCCGAGCGGCCCGACGGCACCCGCGTGCCCTTCGTCCCCTATCCGACGCCGCTGTTCGATGCCTCCGGCCGGCTGATCGGTGCGGTCAACCTGCTCGTGGACATCTCCGAGCGCAAGCGCGTCGAGCAGTCGCTCGCCCGGCACCGGGACGAGCAGGCGGCCCTCTACCGGTTCACCGATCGGCTCTATCGCTCGACGACGCTCGAGGATGTCTATCAGGCCGCCCTCGACGCAATGCGTGAGTCGCTCGGCTGCGAGCGCGCCTCGATCCTGCTTTTCGACGACGCAGGCGTGATGCGCTTTGTCGCCTGGCGCGGCCTGTCCGAAGGGTATCGCAAGGCGGTCGAAGGTCACTCGCCGTGGGGCCCCGACGTCAGGGACCCGGAGCCCATCCATATCGCCGACGTGAGGGCGGCCGACCTTCCGAGCGATCTCAGGAGCGTCATCAACGCCGAAGGCATCGAGGCTCTGGCATTCATACCCCTGGTGGCCCGCGGCCGGCTGATCGGGAAGTTCATGACCTATCGCGATGCTCCCCACACGTTCAGCGATGCCGAGATCGGCCTGTCCCTCACCATCGCACGTCAGCTCGGGTTCAGCATCGAGCGGGCGCGGGCAGAGGAAGAGCGCCACCGTGCCGAGCAGACCAGCCGCCTGCTCGCCTCCATCATCGAGAACTCCAACGATTCCGTCGTCAGCAAGGACCTCGACGGAATCGTCACCAGCTGGAACCACGGCGCAGAGCGCATGTACGGCTACACCGCCGAGGAGATGCTGGGGCGGCCCTTCACGGCCCTGATCCCGCCGCAGCTCCGAGAGCTGGAGGCGGCTGCCCTGCAGCGGGTGCGCCGGGGCGAGGAGCCGCCTCCCTACGAGAGCATGCGCCGGCGCAAGGACGGCAGCCTCCTCGACGTGTCGGTGACCATCTCGCCGGTGCGCGACGAGACCGGCCGGGTCGTGGGGGTGTCGAAAATCGCCCGCGACATCACGGAGAGCAAGCAGGCGCAGGCCCGGCAGGAGCTGCTGGCGCGGGAGATCCAGCATCGCACCAAGAACCTGTTCGCCGTCGTCCATTCCATCGTGGCCAAGAGCTTCGCCGGCAAGCAGACGGTGCAGGAGGCCGAGCAGGCCGTTGTCAGCCGCCTGCATTCGCTCGCGCAGACCCATGCCATGCTCGTCGACAAGGAGTGGCAGGGCGCCGAGCTGGCCGAGATCGTGGCCACCGAGATGAGCCCCTTTGCAGAGCGGGTGAGCGCGGCGGGCCCCCGCGTCCTGCTGAGCGCAAAGGCCGCACAGAACTTCGCGCTGGCTCTCCACGAGCTCGCGACCAATGCGGCAAAGTACGGCGCGCTCTCCGGCCGTAATGGCCGCATCCACATTGCCTGGGACGTCGATCGGGCGGCCGGGGCTTTCACCTTCCAATGGCTCGAGCAGGGGGGACCGCCGGTGACGCCCCCTGGCAGAAAGGGCTTCGGCAGCGTGGTCCTGGAGCAGGTGATGGCGGAGTACGGCGACGAGGCGCCGCAGATGGAGTTTGATCCCCGCGGCGCCAGCTACCGGGTCAAGGGCCGGCTGGGCGCGGTGGAGCCCCCGCACGAGACGTAGGGCCCGCCCGCCGCCGCTCACGCGAGCTCGGCCTCGCGCGTGGCCCACATCGCCTTGAACGCCGGCCGCGCCTGGCAGGCGGCGAGCCAGGCCTTGACGCGTGGGGCCGCCTCGAACAGCTCCGGCGCCGGCATGGCGTAGCGGAAGACTTCGGCCAGGTTGAGGTCGGCCACGGTGAAGCGGCCACCCACCACGTAGCCCGACGCCGCCAGCTCCCTGTCGAGCACGGCGAAGGGCGCGCGCAGCGTCTCGACCGCCGCCTGCGCCTGCTTGGGGTCGCGCTCGGCCGGCGGCTTGCCGACGCGATGGTTGAGCACGGTGAGCGCGTGCGGCTCCACCTCCGTGGCCGCCCACAGCGACCACATGGTCATCAGTCCGTCCTCGGCGACGGTTGCCGGCGCCAGGGGCCCGCCGTGCTTCTTGGCCAGATAGAGGTTGATGGCGAGCGACTCGTGCAGCACCAGCCCGTTGTCGTCGATGGAGGGCACGTGGCCGTTGGGGTTGATCTTGAGGAACTCCGGCGAGCGGGTGTGCAGCACGCCGGACGGCGGATTGGCGCCCAGGCGGTAGAGCTGGATCACCGGCACGTGCCGGAAGGGAATGCCGAGCTCGCCCGCCAGCCACAGGTTGCGCGAAGCGCGCGAACGGTAGACGCCGTAGATGGTGAGCATGGCGGTCGGTTCTCCTCGGTTGCTCGAGACGGCCGGTCGGCACCGCATCTATCCGGCAAGTCGGCGTTCGCCGCAATGGCCGCCGTCCGATGCTTGACGCGGGGCCGGGGCGCGGCCTGATATGGCCGGGGGCGAGGAGGTCCACATGCACGCCTTCATCTGCACCGCCTGCGGCATGCAGTACCCGCCGAGCGAGCGCCCGCCCGCCGCCTGCACCATCTGCACTGAGGAGCGCCAGTTCGTGCCCATCACCGGCCAGGGCTGGACGACGCTGGAGGCCCTGGCGGCGGGGCGCTTCAATGCCTGGCGCCAGCACGAGCCGGGCCTGCTGGGCGTCGGCACCCAGCCCGCCTTCGCCATCGGCCAGCGCGCGCTGCTGCTCTCCACGCCCGCGGGCAACGTGCTGTGGGACTGCATCTCGCTCATCGACGAGGCGACCGTCACGCTGATCAAGGGCCTGGGCGGGCTCGAGGCGATCGCCATCTCCCACCCCCACTTCTACACGAGCCTGGTGGAGTGGAGCCGCGCCTTCGGCGGCGTGCCGGTCCATCTCCACGCCGACGACGAGCGCTGGATCATGCGCCCTGACCCCTGCATCGAGCTGTGGCGCGGCGAGACGCTCGAGCTCTTGCCCGGCGTGACGCTGGTGCGCGGCGGCGGGCACTTCCCGGGCGGGGCCATGCTGCACTGGGCGGCGGGCGCGGAGGGGCGGGGCGTGGTGCTCTCCTCCGACATCGCCACCGTCGCCATGGACCGCAAGTCGTTCAGCTTCATGCGCAGCTATCCCAACCTCATCCCGCTCTCCGCCGCCGGCGTGCGCGCCATCGGCGCGGCGCTCGCGCCGTTCGCTTTCGACCGCGTCTACGGGCACTTCTTCGACCGCGTGGTGCCGACCGGCGCCAAGGCCGTCCTGGAGGCCTCGGTGGAGCGCTACGTGGCTGCGCTCGGCGGCGCCTACGACCGGGGCTGAGCCATGCGCGCCCTCGCCGCCGCCACCCCGCACTGCCTGGTCGACACGGCCATCGGCGCCATCGGTCTCGCCTGGAGCGAGGCGGGCATCACCTGCCTCCAGCTGCCGGGGCCGGACCGCGCCGCTACCGAGCGCCGGCTGGCCGCCTCCGGCAGCCCCCCTGCCGAGCCGCCGGAGGAGGTCGCGCGGGCAATCGCCATGCTCGAGCGCTATTGCAGGGGCGAGCGGGTCGATTTCTCGAGCCTGCCGCTCGACCTTTCCGGCGTGGGCGCGTTCGACCGCGCCGTCTACGAGGCGGCGCGCGAGGTCCGCTGGGGGCAGACGGTGAGCTACGGCGAGATCGCCCGCCGCATCGGCGCGCCGGAGGCGGCGCGGGCGGTGGGCCGCGCGCTCGGCCGCAACCCGGTCGCCATCGTCGTGCCCTGCCATCGCATCCTGGCGAGCGGGGGCCGCATCGGCGGCTTCTCGGCCTTCGGCGGCGCCCGCGCCAAGCAGCGGCTGCTGGCCCTCGAGGGCGTGCACCCGGGCCACGGCACGCCCCCCATCCCGGGGCTCCTTGCCGACTGAGCCCGCTTGTGCGCCGGGCGCGGCCTCCCCCGCGCCACATCGCCGCCGCGCCAACCCGCCCGGCATCTGATCTAGAATGCGGCCCGCGCGCGAAGGAGAGGCACGGCATGGCCTGGCGGGTGGGGGTCGACATCGGCGGCACGTTCACGGACGTGGCCCTGGTGAACGAGGAGAGCGGCGAGGTTGGGGTGGCCAAGGTGCCCACCACGCCGCAGGACCTGGCCCAGGGCGTGCTGGCCGCCCTGCGCGCTGCCATGGCCCGCTACCGGGTTGGTGCGCGCGAGGTGGGGCTGCTGTCCCACGCCACCACCGTCGTCACCAACGCCATCCTGGAGGGGAGGGGGGCCCGCGCGGCGCTCGTCACCACCCGGGGCTTCCGCGACGTGCTGGAGCTCAGGCGGTCGGCTCGCGCCGACCTCTACGACCTGTTCCAGGACCCGCCGGCGGTGCTGGTGCCGCGCCGGCGCCGCCATGAGATCACCGAGCGCATCGGCGCCGACGGCTCGATCGTCACCCCGCTCGACGAGGGCGAGATCGACAGCCTCATCGCCGCACTCGCGGCCGACCGCGTCGAGGCGGTGGCGGTGGCGCTGCTCTTCAGCTTTCTCAATCCGGTCCACGAGGCGCGGCTGGGGGCGAGGCTCAGGGCGGGGCTGCCCGGCGTGCCGGTCTACCTCTCCTCTGAGATCCTGCCCGAGATTCGCGAGTTCGAGCGCACCAGCACCACCGCCGTGTCGGCCTACGTCGGGCCCACGCTGGCCTCCTACCTGGAGCGGCTGGAGGCGGCCACACGCGGCGAGGGCCTGCCGGCGCTCTACGTGATGGGCTCCAACGGCGGCATCCTGGAGGCGCGCGAGGTGGCGGCGACACCGGCGGCGGCGGTGGAGTCGGGACCCGCCGCGGGCGTGGTAGCGGCGGCGCTGGTGGCCCGCCAGACCGGGCGCCGAGACCTCCTTTCCTTCGACATGGGCGGCACCACCGCCAAGGCGAGCCTGGTGCGCGACGGCGGCTACGAGACCACCCCCGAGTACGAGGTGGGCGGCGGGGCCAGCGGCAGCCGCTGGATGCACGGCACCGGCCATCCCATCCGCGTGCCGGTGATCGACCTCGCCGAGGTGTCGGCGGGTGGCGGCTCCATCGCCTGGGTCGACCGCGCCGGCGCCCTGCGCGTGGGCCCCAGGAGCGCCGGCGCCGATCCCGGCCCGGTGTGCTACGGCCGCGGCGGCACCGAGCCCACCGTCACCGACTGCGACCTGCTGCTCGGCTACCTCGACCAGGGCTCGCTGCTGGCCGGCGACCTGCCCATCGACCGCGCCGCCGCCGAGGCCGCCGTGCGCGAGCGGCTCGCGCTCCCGCTCGGCCTCGAGGTGCGCGCCGCCGCCGCGGCCGTCGTCGACGTGGTCAACCACGCCATGGCCGAGGCGCTCAAGATCGTGTCGGTGCAGCGCGGCCACGACCCGCGCCAGTTCGTGATGGCGGCCTTCGGCGGGGCCGGGCCGCTGCACGCTGCCGCGCTCGCCGACGAGCTCGGCATGGCCGAGATCCTCTGCCCGCCCATCCCCGGCGCCTTCTCTGCCCTGGGCCTTGTCGGCACGGATCTCAAGCGCGATTACGTGCGCACCGTCTACACCACCACCGCGGCCGCCGACCCGGCGGCGCTGGAGGCCGCGTTCGCCGCGCTCGAGGCCGAGGGCGCGGCCATGCTCGACCGGGCGCGGGTGGCGCCCGGGCGGCGGCGCTTCGAGCGCTCGGTCGATGCCCGCTACGAGCGCCAGTCCTACGAGCTCGCGGTGCCGGTGCCGCGCCGGATCGACGCCGCCGCGCTCGCCGCCGTCGCCGACGCCTTTCATGAGCGCCACCGCACCACCTACGGCCACGACAACCGCGCCGAGCCGGTGCAGCTGGTGAGCGTGCGCGTCACCGCCATCGGCGCCATCCCCACGCTCGCCGTGCGCGACCGCACCGCGCCGGCTGGCAGCGACCCCCTCAAGGGCCGCCGCGAGCTGTGGTTCCGCGACGGCGGCCCGGTGGTCGCCTCCGTCTACGACCGCCGGCGCATGCCGGCAGGGGTGGTGGTGCCGGGTCCGGCGGTGATCGAGGCGCTGGAATCGACCATCCTGGTGCCGCCGGCCTGGCAGGCGCGCATGAGCGAGGAGGGTTTCGTCGTCCTGACGCGCGCTTCTCCCTCTCCCCGCTTGCAGGGAGAGGGCCGGGGTGAGGGGCCGCCCCACGCTCCGCGGGCCCCCGTGGCCGACGCCGATCCCGCCACCTTCGAGATCGTCAAGAACAGCTTCTACAAGATCGCCGAGGAGATGCGCGTCGTCCTCGCCAAGACCGCCTACTCGCCCATCCTCAAGTCGGCCGGCGACTACTCCTGCGGCGTGTTCGACGCCGCCGGCTCGATGGTGGCCCAGGGGCCCGACCTGCCGATCCACCTGGGCTCCATGCCCGACGCGGTGCGCGCCGTGGTGTCGGCCTTCGGCGCGGACGTGCACGAGGGCGACGTGTTCATCCACAACGACCCCTACTTCGGCGGCAGCCACCTGCCGGACGTCAACGTGGTGCGGCCGGCGTTCCACGAAGGCCGGCTCCTGGGCTACGCCTGCCTGCGCGCGCACTGGCCCGATGTGGGCTCCGCCACTCCCGGCAGCTACGGCGCCGTCACCGAGATCTACGGCGAGGGCCTGCGCCTGCCGCCGTGCCGGCTGGTGAGCCGCGGCGTCCTCAACGCCGACCTCGAGCGCGTGATCCTCGCCAACGTGCGCACGCCGGACGAGCGCAAGGGCGACCTCGGCGCCCAGCTCGCCGCCACGCTGCGCGCCGCCGAGCGCCTCCAGGCGCTGGCCCGGCGCTACGGAACCGAGCGCATCGTCGCCTACATGGCCGAGGTGATGGACTACTCGGAGCGGCTGATGCGGGCGGCGCTCGCCGACCTCCCCGACGGGGAGGGCAGCTTCGCCGACTTCTGCGACGGCGACGGCATCCCCGACGACGCGCACGGGCGCGATGCCCCGTTCTGGATCCGCATGGCCGTCAGGAAGAGGGGCGACCGGCTGGTGGTCGACTTCGCCGGCTCCGACCCCCAGGTGAAGGGGCCCATCAACGCGCCGCTGTCGGTGACGGCCTCGGGCGTGTTCTGCGGCCTCAAGATGGCGGTCGATCCCGACAGCCTGATCCCGCCCAACTCCGGCTGCTGGCGGGCGATCGAGGTGCGTGCGCCCAAGGGCAGCGTGGTCAACGCCGAGTTCCCGGCGCCCGTGGTCTACGCCAACCACGAGCTCTCGCACCGCGTCGCCGACATGGTCATGGGGGCTCTCGCCGGCATGTGGCCGGGGCAGGTGATGGCCTGCAGCCAGGGCACCTCGGCGATCCTCACCCTGGGCGGCGTCGATCCGCGCTCGGCCCGGCGCTACGTGTCCTACGAGACCATCAAGGGCGGCTTCGGCGCGCGCCCCACCAAGGACGGCATCAACGTCATCGCCAGCGGCATCTCCAACACCATGAACACGCCGGTGGAGGTGCTCGAGATGGCCTTCCCGGTGCGGGTCGAGCGCTACGAGATCGCCCCCGATTCGGGCGGCGCCGGGCGCTTCCGCGGCGGCTGCGGGGCGCTGCGCACCTGGCGCCTGCTGCCCGGCGCCGATGCCACCGGCTCGCTGTGCATGGAGCGCATGACCTCCCCGCCGTTCGGCCTGCTCGGCGGCAAGGCTGGCGCGCCCGCGGTGGTCACGCTCACTACGCCCGACGGCGCCGCCCGCCCGCTGCCGAGCAAGGGCGCGTTCGCCGCTCCCGCCGGCTCGGTGGTCGACATGGCCACGCCCGGCTCGGGCGGCTTCGGGCCGCCGGCCGAGCGCGATCCCGCCGCCATCGGCCGCGATCTCCTCGACGGATACGTGAGCGAGGTGGGGGCGCGGCGCGACTACGGCGTCGCCGACCCCGCGGCGCTGCGCGCGCGCGCCGCCGAGGAGGACGCATGAGGCGGGCCGACCGAGGCGCCCGCCTCCGCCCCGATGCGCTCACTGCATGAGCTGGTCCGGCAGCCAGGTCACCGTCCACGGCCAGGCCAGGAAGATGCCGATGGCGATGAAGTCGGCGATCACGAACGGCAGAGCGCCGCGGAACACGTCGGCAAGCGGAATGTCCCGCCTGACGGCAGCGACCACGAAGCAGCTCAGGCCTATGGGCGGGGTGAGCAGGCACACCCCGCACATCTTGACCACGACGATGCCGAACCAGATCGGGTCGTAGCCGAGCTTGACCACGGCCGGATAGAACACCGGCAGCGTCAGCAGCAGCATGCCGATGGCGTCCATGAAGCAGCCGAGCACCAGGTACACGAACAGGATGCCGAGCATGATGACGATGCGCGGCACCGGCAGCGACACCACCCACTCGGAGAAGCGCTCGGGCACACCGGCAAAGCCCAGGAAGCGCACGAAGATCAGAATGCCCCAGATGATGGCGAAGATCATCACCGTGAGCTTGGCGGTCTCGATCAGGGCGTCGTTGAGCTGACGCCACTTCATGCGGTTGAGAAGGGCTGCGACGTAGACCACGAAGGCGCCCAGCGCTCCTGCCTCGGTGGGAGTGGCCCAGCCGAACAGCATGGAGGCGAAGATGATGAGGATGACGCCGGTGACGGGCAGCGTGCCGGGCAGCGAGGCGAAGCGCTCGCGCCAGGTGTAGCCGGTGATGGGCTTGCCGACATGCGGGTTCCAGATGCTCCAGATGACGACGATGACGGAGTAGCAGATGGCCGAGATCAGGCCCGGGATGAAGCCCGCCACCAGCAGCTTTCCGATCGAGGCCTCGACGATGATGGCGTAGACCACCATGATCGCCGAGGGCGGAATGAGGGAATCGAGGGTGGCGCCGGCCGCCACCACGCCCGAGGCGAGCCGGCGGTCGTAGCCCGCCTTCAGCATCTCCGGGATCGCCACCCGCGCGAACACGGCCGCCGCGGCGGTGGCCGCCCCCGACACTGCCGAGAAGCCCGCCACCGCGAAGATGGTGGACACGGCAAGGCCCCCCGGCAGCCAGCCCAGCCAGCGCTTGCACGCCTCGAACAGCGTCTGCGTCATGCCGGCGTGGAAGGCGAGATAGCCGATCAGGATGAACAGCGGCAGCACCGACAGCGTGTAGTTGACCGACTTCGAGTGCGGGATGGTGCCGACCATGCCGGCGCCCGCGTTCCAGCCGATGATGGAGACGATGCCGAGCAGGCCGACGATGGCGGCGGCGATGTAGACGCGCACGCCCGCTACCACCAGCAGCAGCAGGGCGATGCAGCCGATGATGCCGATGGCATCGCGGGAGAGCTCGATCGGCATCAGCGGTCCCTGTCGTCGTTGTTGAAGACGCCAGCGGTCTGCGCCTCGCGCAGCGCCTGCTCCTCGGGGTCGATGACGTGGGCAACGGCGATCAGCGGCTTGCGCGGATCGATGATGACGCGCAGGTAGGCCCACAGGCTCACCATGAGGCGCAGGAGCAGCAGGCCGAGGGAGATCGGCACCATAAGCTTTGAGGGCCACAGCGGGATCTGGGCGTCGATGGTGGAGTCGCCCAGGTGGTAGGCGCGCATGGTGTGATCCCAGCTGTAGACGAGCAGCACACTGACGATGGCCAGTCCGAGCACCACGCCGATGAGCTCGAAGATCGCCAGCCAGCGGCCGCGCAGGTAGCTGACGAACAGCTCCATGCGGATGTGGCCGCCCAACCTCTCGGTGTAGGCGATGGCCAGAAACACCAGGAAGGCCATCATGATCTCGACGATGTCGATGTAGCCGAAGATCGGCATGTCGAAGAACTTGCGGCCCAGCACGTGGGCCACGCCGACCAGCATCAGGAGGAAGATGCCGATGCCGGAGATGAGGGCGGTGAACCTCTCGATTGCGTGGACGATGCGGTCGACGAGGTCGAGCGCGCGGCCTCCCGCCTCCACGGCCGGCTCGCCGGCGCCTGCATGAGCCATGCTCGCTCTCCGATGTCGCCGCGCCGCCCGCCGCCCGGCGCGGCGGGCCGACGACGGGCAAACGCCGGGCCGCTATTTCTGCGCGATCTTGGCCTTGGCCTTGGCGATCTCCTGCAGCATGGCATTGAGCACGCCCTGGGCGTCGAACTTCGACTGGTTGTCGGCCACCCACTTCTCCCACACGGGCTTGCCGCCGAGCTCCTCGAAGCGCTTCAGGTCCGCCTCGGAGTAGCGGATCTCCTTGAGCTTCTGCTTGAACATCGGCAGGTTGACCTTGTCGGCCTCGCGGTAGGCGGCGATCATCGCCTTGTTGGCCTCCGGCTGCGCCTCCATCAGCAGCTTCTGGTACTGCGGGGGCAGCTTGGCGTAGGCCGTCTTGCTCATCACGGCCGCGCACCCGGCGTTACCCGGCGCCAGGTTGGAGGTGTACCAGCTCGAGATGGTGTGCAGCTGGTAGGCGGCGTGCGCGTAGGTGAAGGGGAACGAGGCCGCGTCCACCGTGCCGCGCTCGAGGGCGGTGTAGAGCTCCACCGCCGGCACCGTCGACAGGCTGGCGCCGAGCTTGGCGAACGCCTCGCCGACCGCGCCGGGAGCGCGCACGCGCAGCCCCTTCCAGTCCTCGAGCTTCTCCGGGGCCCGGCCTTTGCCCATGAACTCGTAGGGCGGCAGCACCACGAAGAAGTAGGGCACGGCGTCCCACTGCGCCATGTCGGCCATCAGGGCGGGATGCTTCATCATGTTGTTGGCCGCCTCGGCGTGCTGCTCGAGGCTGCCGAACGGCAGGAAGGGCAGGGAGAACACCATCCAGGCGGGGTTCTTGCCCGGATGATAGAAGTTGCACATGTCGGCCATCTCGATGGCGCCGAGCTTGATGGAATCGAGGTTCTCCTTGTCCTTGGAGAACATCTCCCCGTAGCCGATCTTGATGGTGAACTTGCCGCCCGTGCGCTCTTTCAGGATGGCGGCGATCTTCTCGATGCCCTCCGTGTTGGCGCGGCGCTTGCCCCAGTTGGAATGCCGCCACTCGACGGTCGGCCCGTCGACGGCCTGGGCGAAGGACGACGATGCAGGAATGGCGAGTGCGAATGCGGCGCCGAGCGCGAGGACCGCTGCGTGTCTCACGTTTCTCCTCCCTTGCTGCAGTCCGACCCTTCCTGGACGGAGGGCCGATTTTTGTCTTGCTGACATCGTCTCACAAGGAGAGCACGGGTTCAATGGCAAGAATGGGCATTCGGTACACGCCCAAGGTCGAAGATCGCGGCCCGCGACACGCTGCGCCGACGGCCGTCCAGCGGCGTCCTATCGGGCCCCCCATAGCGACAGCCCAGCTCCAGCCACCGCCCCCGCCGCCCAATGTTATGGCTTGGGGTCCATCTCCAGGTGGATGTAGTCGCTGCGATAGCTGACCTCGGCCAAGTAGATGACCGTGCGGTCGGGTCCGCACATCACGCGTCCACCTCGGCGATCGGCGCACTGACGCCAATGCCCAGCAGGCGGGCCGTGGCAGCAGGTCACGGATTTCTTCGTGGCCGCCGGCAACATCGCCAACCCGGTGCCGGCTTCTCAATATTTCGACCCCTCGCTGTTCCTCGAGGCAATCAAGGCCTGATGCCTTGCCCCTGGCTCCTCCGGCTGCGCAGCCGCAGGGTGGCCAGGCGGGGAGCGCGGCGGTCTTAGACCGGGTCGGGGTAGATGCGCTTCAGCACCGAGGGCGAGCCCTCGTCGAGCTGCACGTGCGGGCGCATGCGCGCGTTCCACGGGTTGCCGTGGCGCGCCCGGTTCCACGCCTCGCTGTCGGGCACGCCGGCGTGGGCGAACTCGTAGACGGTGAGGTACTTGGGCACGCCGTCGACGGCCACGAAGCGGCGCGCGCGCAGGCAGCCGGGCACGGCGAGATAACCCGGGATGTAGCACGTGTTGTACCAGGCGTTGAACTCGTCTTCGAAGGCCTGGGCGATGGTGATGCGTCCGATCTGGAGGTACGGCGACATGCCCATGGTGCTCTCGATCGGGTTGGTGCGCTCCGGGAAGATCTGGCGGTAGGCGTTGATGATGTAGTTGCGGCCGATGTGGCCGCCGGAGGCCGCGGCCCGCTGCGGCGACGGCCGATAGCGGATCTCGTCGCGGAAAGCCGCCGTCTGCAGCACGTTGTGGTCCTCTAGCTCGTACATGGCGAGGTACTTGGGGCCGCCGCGCACGGCCATGTAGCGCCCGCAGCTCAGGAAGCCCGGCACCTTCGCCAGGTGCACCATGTGCTCCTCGTCATAGAAGCGGTTGAATGCCGCCTCGTGCGCCGGATCGACGTCGGTCCACACCATCAGGAGACCGGTGCCGCGCGTCTTTGCCATGATGCTCGCCTCCCTCCCATCCTGTCCCTCGGCTCCCGAGGAGCACCCCGATGGTAGCGCAATTCCAGTCTGATCGGACCGGCGGGGCCACCTTGTCATGCCGCCGAGGGCCGGCGACACGCAACCGGCCACTCCCGCCTACAACTCGCCCGCCCGCCCCGAGCGGCGGCTGCCAACTCAAGGTTCTGCAAAGCAAACCATGTGCCGGCCGTTGGCAGCCTCGAGCCGGCCTGTCATATGGAGGCGGCCACGCGCCGCGGCAGACGGCGGCCGCGGGCGGGACCGGTCCGCGTCCGGCGGGCCGGAGTGCGAATTGACGCCTCCCGCGCACCGACGCATGGTGCGGGCGGTGCGGCGCGCGATGTCGGGAGGCAGTGATGCGCGGCTCTGCGACCGTGGCATGGGCGGCAGCGCTCCGGCCGGGCGCTGCTCGGCGCCGCCCAAGCCTGCCGGCGTCGCGGATGCGCAGCTAGGGGGAAGCCATGCGCAAGGTGCTGTGGCGGGCCGAGGGCGCGGTGCGCCACGTTCTCCTCAACCGGACGGCGAAGCGCAACGCGCTCGATGCCGAGATGATCGCCGACCTGCATGCCGCCTTCACCGAGCCCCCGTCACCCGAGGAGCGCGTCGCGGTGCTGCGCGCGGCAGGCCCGGTGTTCTGCGCGGGCCTCGACCTCAAGGAGCGCGCCGAGCGCCCGCAGGGGGCGTCGCCGATCGAGGCGATGCTGCGCGCCATCGAGGTCTACCCGCTGCCGGTGGTGGCGGTGGTGCAGGGCGACGCCATCGCCGGCGGCAACGAGCTCGCGCTGCACTGCGATTTCGTGGTCGCCAGCCGGGGGGCGCGCTTCGGCATGTCGCTCGCCCAGCTCGGGCTGGCGCCGAGCTGGTTCCTGACCAAGAAGCTGCTCGAGGTGGCGGGCCCCGTTCTCACGCGCAAAATCCTGCTGCTGGGCGATCCGATCCCGGCCGAGCGGCTCTATGACCTCGGCGTCATCTCCCATCTCGCCGAGCCGCACGACGTCGACCGCGTCGCCGACGCCATCGTGCACCGCCTCGCCGACAATGCTCCGCTGTCGCTCAGGGCGATGAAGGCGCTGATCGTGCGCGAGATGGCCTTCCGCGAGCACATCGCCCACGACGACATCGACCGCATGGTGGAGGAGGTGCGCCGCTCCGAGGACGCGCAGGAGGGCATGGCGGCGCGGCTCGCCCGCCGCCGGCCGTCGTTCCGGGGGCGCTGAGCATGGCGATCCGGCTCGAGAAGCCGTGGATCCCGCTCACGCCCGATGCGGTGCGCGCGCTGCCGGGCCAGCTCGGCGTCTATCAGCTGGCCGACGCCGAGGGGCGCATCGTCTATATCGGCTTCGCCGGCGGGCGCTCGCTGTTCGGCCTCCGCGGCGAGCTCGAGCGTGCGCTGGCCGAGCGGCCGGGCGGCGCTGCGCGCTTCCGCTGCGAGGTCAACCAGCAGTACACCACCCGCCATCTCGAGCTGCTCATGCTGCACGTGGCCGACCATGGCGCGCTGCCGCCGCTCAACGCCGCCGACCCGCCGCCGCGGCTCGGCCGCCTCAGCCCTTTGGGGAAGGGAGCGGCGAATAGCGAATAGAGGGTACGATCGGCTACCCTGCTCTCGCCTACTCCCTACTCCCTTTTCGCTGCTTCCTACTCGCCATTCGCCGACGCAACCCGGACGCCGCCCTCATGAACCTCGAGCCCACCGAAGAGCAGCGCCAGATCGTGGCCACCGTGCGCCGCTTCGTGCGCGAGGAGATCGTGCCCCTCGAGGCCAAGCTCGATCCCGACGCCAGCGAGCTGCCCCCTGAGGACTTCGCCCGCCTCTCCCGGATGGTGCGCGAGATGGGCTTCTGGGGCCTCGACATTCCCGCCGAGTACGGCGGAGCCGGCGTCGACCTCGTCACCCGCACGCTGATGGCGGTGGAAATGTCGCAGCACCGCGCCGGCCTCTACGCGCCCTGCTACGGGGTGTTCGGCTCGGCCGGCCTCGCCCAGCTCTACGAGGCCACGCCCGAGCAGAAGGAGCGCTACCTCTATCCCATGCTCCGCGGCGAGAAGCGCGGCTTCTTCGGCCTCACCGAGCCCTCCGGCGGCAGCGACCCCGCCCGCGCCATCCGCACCCGGGCCGTGCGCGACGGCGACCACTGGGTCATCAACGGCTCCAAGGTGTTCATCTCCGGCGCCGACAAGGCCCACTTCGGCCTCGTCTTCGCCCGCACCGATCCCGACAAGGGGCGCGGCGGCATCACCTGCTTCATCGTCGATACCGACACGAAGGGCTTTCATGTCCGCCGCGTCGTGCACACGCTGCGCTCCTCCAACTACGCCACCGAGCTGCAGTTCGAGGACCTGCGCGTGCCGCACGCCAACGTGCTGGGGGAGGTCGGCCGCGGCTTCGCCATTGCCAACGACCGCCTCACCCGCCAGCGCATCCCCTATGCGGCAGCCTGCATCGGGGTCGCCGTCAAGGCGCAGGAGCTGGCCATCGAGTACGCCAAGCAGCGCGAGACCTTCGGAGCGCCGCTCGCCACCCGCCAGGCGGTCCAGTGGATGATCGTCGACAACGAGATCGACATCCGCACCAGCCTGTGGCTGACGCTGGCCGCCGCCCACAAGGCCGAGCGCGGCGAGCCCTTCCGCATGGAGGCGGGCATGGCCAAGCTGGTGGCCACCGAGGCGGGCGGGCGGGTGGTCGACCGCGCCATGCAGATCCACGGCGGCTACGGCATGACCAAGGACCTCCCCTTCGAGCGCTGGTACCGGGAGATGCGCATCCGCCGCGTCGGCGAGGGTCCCAACGAGGTGCAGCGCCACCTGATCGCGCGCGATCTCTTGGGCGGCGGCCTGCGCTGAGCGCCCCGCTCGACTCCGAGGGCCATGACGCAGGCGTGCCAGCGATGCGCGCGGCGCCGGGCAGCAGCGCCGCCGCAGCAGCGGCGCGGCCACACTGCGGGATGCTGCGGGGGCCGGAGCTGTTGTAAGCTTTCCCGTCTCGGGCACACCACGGGGGAGGACATGGCCACCAACAAGAAGAAGCTCCTGATCACCCAGTCGATGTCGAAGGTCGGCTGGGCGCTGTTTGCCGAGCGCGGCGACATCGAGGCGGTCGAGTTCCCCAACGCCATCAGCTCGACCGACTTCCGCGCGCTGCTCGAGACGCACGCGCCCGTCCACGGCGTGGCGCTCGGGGTCACGCCGTTCGGCCGGGCCGAGCTTGCCGCCGCCCGCGAGATGCAGGTGGTGGCGCGCATCGGCGTGGGCTACGACGCCGTCGACGTACCGGCGCTGACGGAGAAGAAGATCCCGCTCATGGTGGTGGGCACCGCCAACTCGCCGTCGGTGGCCGAGCAGGCCATCTTCATGATGATGACGCTCGCCAAGCGCGGCGCCGAGCTCGACGCCATGGTCAGGCAGGGGCGGTGGAGGGAGCGCCTCACCGCGGTGCCGGTCGACCTGTGCGGCAAGACGCTGCTGATCGTGGGCTTCGGCCGCATCGGCACCAGGACGGCGAAGCGCGCGCTGGCCATGGAGATGAAGGTGCTGGTCTACGACCCCTACGTCGCCGCCGCCGCCATTCGCGCCGCCGACTGCGAGCCGGTCGCCGACCTCGACGCCGCCCTGCAGCGCGCCGACTTCGTCACCATTCACTGCCCGAAGACGCCGGAGACGGTCGGCATGTTCGGGCCAGCGCGCCTCGCACGCATGAAGCCCACCGCCTACCTCGTCAACACCGCGCGCGGCGGCATCATCGACGAGGCGGCGCTGCATGCGGCGCTCACCTCGGGCAGGCTCGCGGGTGCGGGCCTCGACGTATTCGACCAGGAGCCGACGCCGGTCGACAACCCGCTCCTGAAGCTGCCCAACGTCGTCGCCGCCCCGCACATGGCGGGCGTCACCCGCGAATCACTCGACCGCATGGGCCTGCAGGCGGCACGCAACATCCTGAGCGCGCTCGACGGCAAGCCGATCCGCGAGAACGTCATCAACCAGGAGGTGCTCGGCTGATCGGGCCGCCGGGCCCCGTCCGGGCAGACAGGGAGGAAAGCCGTGGAACTGCGCATGAATGGGCGCAACGCCCTCATCACCGGCGCCAGCCAGGGCATCGGCCGGGCCATCGCCAAGGCCTATGCCGCTGCCGGCGCCAACGTCGCCATCGTCGCCCGTGGCCAGACCGGCCTCGATGCCGCCCGGGCCGAGATCGCGGCCGGCAGCAACGCCAAGGTGGTGGCCATCGCCGCCGACGTGTCCACCGCCGAGGGCTGCCGCAGGTCCTACGGCGCAGCCGCCGAGGCGCTCGGCCACATCGACGTGCTGGTCAACAATGCCGGCACCTCCCAGCGCGGCCCCTTCGAGGAGATCAGTGACGAGCTGTGGCAGAACGATCTCGACCTGAAGCTCTTCGCCGCCATCCGCCTCTGCCGCCAGGCCCTGCCCGGCATGAAGGCGCGCCACTGGGGGCGCATCATCAACGTCCTCAACATCGGCGCCAAGGCCCAGCAGCCGACCAGCGCGCCGACCTCGGTGACGCGCGCGGCCGGCATGGCGCTCACCAAGGTGCTGGCTGGCGAGGGCGCGCCCCATAACGTTCTGGTCAACGCCTTGCTGGTAGGCCGTATCGAAAGCAACCAGTGGGTCAGGCGCCATGCCGTCGAGGGCAAGGGCAAGTCGCTCGCCCAGTACTATGCCGAGCTCGGCAAGGTGGTGCCGCTCGGGCGCTACGGCACGGCCGAGGAGTTCGCCAATATCGCCCTGTTCCTCGCCTCCGATGCCGGCTCCTACATCACCGGCACGGCCATCAACGTCGACGGCGGCATGAGCCCCGTGGTGTAGCCCGCCAGCGCGCGAGCCGCCGCACGCCGGCGAGGTCGGCTGGGAAGCGGTGCAGGCTGGGTGGCGGGCTCGCCGCCGTGATGGCGACCGCGCCGAAGAGGCCCGCCGGCAACGCGACATCGCTCACGCGCAGGCCGGCGCTGCGCGCGAGGCGCTGGGCGGCGGCCTCGATCTGCCACGGCGGCCGGGTGCGGGCGCCCGCCTCGCGCAGCCCCAGCCGCGACAGCACCGAGCCGACGCCGTCGCCGCGGGCCTTGGCGAAGGCCTCGAGCCGGCACCAGGCCTGCAGCACCGGCGCGTCCTCCGCCGGGTCGCCGGCCGGCGCCCCCGCAAGCCCCACCCCCACCGCCACCGTCTCCGTGCGCCGGCGCGCCGACATGGCGAGCGGGCGGCGAGCCTCGACGTCGACGCCCACGGCCCGGTCGCCGGGCACCAGCGCAATGAGCGCCAGGCCGCCGGCGTGCGACAGGCTGAAGGCGACGGCGCCGCCGGCAAGGCGCGGCTTGCCGCCTGCGGAGCGCAGCAGGGCCCTGCCGCGCGCCGCCGGTCCGAGGCAGCGCTGCAGCAGGAGCCGCAGGGCGATGTGGGCGCCGGCGCGGCGGCGGCGCTCGCCCGCACCGGCGAGCCCGCGCAGGCGTGCGCGCTCGCCGGCGGCGAGGCTGGGCGCGGCGCGCTCCGCCGCCACCAGGGCGGCCGCCGCCGCGTCGAGGTCTACGAGCCACAGCTCCGGGGCGCGCCGCAGGTCCGGACGGGCCGCTTGGTGCAGCCCGGGCCGGTCGCTGCGGAGAGCCGACATGGCTGTTCAGTGCGGGGCGCCGTCGGCCCGCGCGCAGGAAGCGAGGATCGCCCGGCAGCTATCGAGCTCCGCCATCACCGAGCGCAGCGCCTCCACCTCCTCGGCGCTGAGCTCGAGACCGGCGCGCGCCGGCCCCCGTGCGGTGCCTTGCCGCTGCAGGGCGCGTCCGGCAGCCGCCCCGCAGCCCATCATCTTGACGTGCTCCACGCCCTGCTCGCGCAGCAGTTTCTGCACGCCCTTGATGGTGTAGCCGGCATTCTGCAGCAGGTCGCGGATGCCGCGCAGCAGCTCCACGTCGCTCGGGCGATAGAGGCGCCGCCCCCCGCCGCGCTTCATGGGCTTGAGCTGCGGGAACTTCATCTCCCAGAATCTGAGCACGTGCTTCTTGACGCCGAGCTCGGCCGACAGCTCGCCGATGTTGCGAAATGCTTCCGCCGCCTTTGGCAAGGCCCTACCCCACTGCTACCCGTTGCCCTCGCGCCCCCTGCTATTCGGCTGCGTTGCGCTTGATCAGGCCCGCGTTGATGCGCTGCTTCATGATGTTGCTGGGCCGGAACACCAGCACCTTGCGCGGCGTGATGGGCACCTCCTTGCCGGTCTTGGGATTGCGGCCGATGCGCTGGCCTTTCTGGCGGATGCCGAACGAGCCGAACGAGGAGAGCTTGACCGGCTGGCCCGCCGCCAGGCTCGCCGAGATCTCCTGGAGGATCAGCTCCACCAGCTCCTGGGACTCGTTGCGCGGCAGCCCGACCTTCTGGACCACTGCCTCGGCGAGATCTGCACGCGTGAGCGTCTTGCCACCCATGGTTCTTACCGCCCCTCCCACCACGCTACGGCTGCGATGCTAACGGCCACAATTCCGGGGGTCAACTACAAGCAGCTGAAATTGCACACATAAATCGCAGAGTGTGGCATTTACCAGCGGGCCAGCGCCGCGCCCCAGGTGAACCCGCCGCCCATCGCCTCCATCAGCACCAGGCTGCGCTCCTTGAGCCGATGCTCCTCGAACGCTTGGTTGAGCGCGAGCGGGATCGAGGCCGCCGACGTATTGCCGTGCCTGGCCAGGGTGTACACGATTCTATCCGGGCCGATGCCGAGCCGCTTGGCGATGCCGTCGAGGATGCGCTTGTTGGCTTGGTGCGGGACGTAGAGGTCGACCTCGTCGGGCGCGAAGCCGGTCATGACCAGGGTTTCCTCGATCACGGTCGAGATCTTTTGCACCGCGTGGCGGAACACCTCGCGGCCGTTCATGCGCAGGTGGCCGGTGGTCTTCGTGGAGCCGGGGCCGCCGTCGACGTAGAGAAGGTCCTCGAAGCGGCCGTCGGAGCGAATGCGGGTGGCGAGGATGCCGCGGTCCTCGCGTGTACCGAGCTGGGTCTGGGCCTCGAGCACCACCGCGCCAGCGCCGTCGCCGAACAGCACGCAGGTGCCGCGGTCCTTCCAGTCGAGGATGCGCGAGAAGGTCTCGGTACCCACCACGATGGCCCGCTTGAACTGTCCCGTGCGCAGGAAATTGTCGGCCGTGGCCAGGGCGAAGACGAAGCCGGAGCACACCGCCTGCACGTCGAAGGCCGCGCCCCTGGTGATGCCGAGCTCCGCCTGGATGCGCACGGCGGTGGCGGGGAAGGTGCGGTCGGGCGTGGAGGTGGCGCACACCACGAGGTCGACCTCGATCGGGTCGAGGCCCGCCCGCACCAGCGCCTGGTGGCAGGCGGCGATGCCGAGGTCGGAGGTGAGCTCGCCCTCCTCGGCGATGTGCCGCTCGCGGATGCCGGTGCGCTCGCGGATCCACTCGTCCGAGGTATCGACCAGCTTGGCGAGGTCGTCGTTCGTCATCACCCGCTTGGGCAGGTGCGCGCCGACCCCGCGGATCACGGAGCGAATCAGTGCCACGTCTCACCTCGTCCTTCCGGCATGCGAGCCTCCTTGCCGCGCCTTTCGAGCGCAGTTCCGCGGGCAGGTACCCTCAAGACCCCCCGCGCGCCTGCTCGGGCTCGCCCAGGGAGCCGTGCAGCGCCTCGAGGTCGGCGGCCAGGCGCTCGAGCACGTTGCTCGCCGCCATGTCGTAACCCACCTCGATGGCGCTGGCGAAGCCCAGGGCGTCGGTGCCGCCGTGGCTCTTGATGGCGATGCCGTTGAGGCCCAGGAACGGTCCGCCATTCAAGCGGCGCGGGTCCATGCGCTCTTTGAGCGCGTTGAGCCCACTGTGGGCCAGGACGGCACCCAGCCGCGCCGGCAGCGAGCCCGACAGCGCCTCGCGCATCCACACCGCCATCTGCTTGGCAGTGCCCTCGGCGGTCTTGAGGGCGATGTTGCCGGCGAAGCCCTCGACCACGATCACGTCGGCCACGCCTTGCCCGATCTGGTCTCCCTCGATGAAACCGCGGTAGTCGATGGCGAGACTCTGGGCCTTGAGGTAGGCGTGCGCCTGCTTGACCTCCTCGATGCCCTTGATCTCCTCCACGCCGATGTTGAGCAGCCCGACCCGCGGCCGCTCGATGTGCAGCACGGCCCGCGCCATCGCCGCGCCCATCAGCGCAAAATCGGCGAGCTGGCGGGCGGTGGCGCCGATATTGGCGCCGAGGTCGAGCACGATGCAGGTGCCGGCCAGCGTCGGCCACTGCCCGGCGATGGCGGGCCGCTCGATGCCGGGCATGGTGGTGAGCAGCAGCTTGGCCATCGCCATGAGCGCGCCGGTGTTGCCTGCGGAGACCACGAAGTCGGCCTCGCGCTTCTGCACCGCCTCGAGCGCGAGCCACATGCTGGAGCTGCGGCCGCGCCGCACGGCCTGGCTCGGCTTGTCCTGCATCGCGACCACGGAGTCGGTGTGCACGATGCGCGAGCGCTCGGCCAGCGCCGGATAAGGCTCCAGACACGGCCTGATGCGGGCCTCGTCGCCGAACAGCAGGAAGTCGACGTTGGGGTGGCGCTCAAGTGCGATGGCGGCGCCGGCCACGACCACGGCGGGGCCGGCGTCACCGCCCATTGCGTCGAGCGATATGGTTCGCGACGCCGTCATGCCCCCCTCGCTCAACCTTCGTGAGGCCGGCCCAGCCGATGCAGCGCTGGCGTCGCCGGCCACTCCCCTCCATGGCCCCCGAAAGCAACGACCATAGCCGGTTGCGGGCGCGAAACAAACAGTTTCTGGGCCGCAGCCGTAGGCTGCTCCCGGGACGGCCGCCGACGCGGATTTGCTCGTGTGGTCAACCTCTTGACTTGAGCGTTGCGAGCACGGCGAAGGGGCTGGCGGCATCGGCCGCTGCGCCCGCTGCGGGCTCTGCTGCGTGCTGCTCGAGGCGTGCGTCGGATGTGCGCGGGAACGGATCGATGGCCATCGCCAGACACTCGAACACGACGCGGCCCACGCCGATCCGTCCGGCGATGAGCGGCTCCGGCTCCGGCCCCTCGTCCATGGCCACCTCGCCGCCCTGCGGCTGCGGCATGTCCTCAGGCGGCCAGAACATGGCCTCGAAGCTCTCCTCGATGGTGCTGGCGACGGGCTCCAGCGTCACCACGCACGCCTGCACCACCTCCGCGCGCAGGCGGCCGGAGAGCCGGTAGCGGCCCGAGGCCGCCGGGCTGATGGCGTACTCGGCGGCCAGGCCAGGGCAGTCGAGCAGGTCGAGCGCCCGCGCCACCCGGGCAAGCTCATCAGGGGCGGCCTCGCGCCGGGCGGAGAGGCCGGCATCGGGAATTTCGTGAGCCGCATGGTCCCATGCCAGCTCATCTGCGTATCCAGTTGGTTCGGTCATTCCGGCCTCCGGGCGATTCGCTGCCCGGGCGCAGGTTGCGGCCAGGCGAGCCGCCCGGCAAGCACCTCGGCCGCGGGCTGCGCCTCGTGCGCAGCAGCGGCACCGCGCACATAATGCGCAAGCCGCTCCGTGTCGAGTCCCGCGGCACCCAGGTATGCCATCTGCGCCCCGATCGCCGCCGCCAGCTTGGCCATATCCGCCCGGTCCAGGGCCTCGCCGTAGGCCCGGTGGCGGTCGTAAAGGGCGGCGGCCGCCCGCCTCACCTCGCGGGGCACGGCGAGGTCGCCGAAGGTGAGCTCGCGCATGGCATCGTCCATGTCGGTCGCGAACGCCTCTGTCAGGGCCTGCGCCAGGGGCCTGCCCTTGGGCCCTTCGGCGGCCAAGCGGCGGAGCGCCACGGCGAGGTGCAGGGCGACGAGCTCGAAACGGCCCTGCAGCGTGTCCGGGACCCCCCATTCGGCATAGAACGTGGGTACCCGCGCCTGGGCCACAATCGAGCCATAAAATGAGCGTGCTGTTTGCCGCCGCTCGCGTCTGTCGTTCAGCCAGGCACGCATTCACACGGTCTCCTGCTGCGGCTGCCTGCGGCGGCCGGGCTGGACCGTTGCAAACAGCGGGGCGTTGGGATAGCCGGTTGGGCTGGCGGGCAGAGGCGATTCTAAGGGGGCGGCGGCAAGGATGCGGGGAAGGCGCGGCGCGCGCGAGGCAAGGAAGCGGACCTCTATTCCCATGTCTCTTTCGCCGTCACTCCGCACGCTCGGCGGCTTGGTCGTCGTCGCACTGCTCGCGGGCTGCTCCCCCATCATCACCAAGCACGGCCATCTCTTCCACGAGCATGAGCTGGCGCAGATCACGCCCGGCATGAGTCAGGACCAGGTGAAGACCACGCTCGGCACGCCCACCACCACGGCCGCGGTCGGCAGCGGCACCGCCTTCTATTACATCTCGAGCACCGAATCCCAAATGGCGTTCCTGTCGCCCCAGGAGACCGACCGGCGCGTGGTGGCGATCTACTTCGGCCAGATGGGCGGGGTGGAGCGCGTGGCCCATTACGGGCTCAAGGACGGCAAGGTGTTCGACTACGTCAAGCAGGAGACACCCGCGCACGCCAGGGACGAGGGCATCCTCAAGGCCCTCTTCCGCAACCTCGGCGTCAAGCAGCTGGGGCTCGACAATTAGCCTCGGGCAGACTCCGTGCGCGCCCGGCCGTCAGTGCGCCAGCACGGCCAGCAGCAGCAGCGCCACGATGTTGGTGATCTTGATCATCGGATTGACGGCGGGGCCGGCGGTGTCCTTGTAGGGGTCGCCCACCGTGTCACCGGTCACCGCTGCCTTGTGGGCATCGGAGCCCTTGCCGCCGAAGTGGCCGTCCTCGATGTACTTCTTGGCATTGTCCCAGGCGCCGCCGCCCGCCGTCATGGAGATGGCGACGAAGAGGCCGGTGACGATGACGCCGAGCAGCATGGCCCCGAGCGCGGCGAAGGCGTTGCCGGGTCCGCCGATCCAGCGGATCACGTAGAAGCACACGATGGGCGAGAGCACCGGCAAGAGCGACGGCACGATCATCTCGCGGATGGCGGCGCGCGTCAGCATGTCGACGGCGCGGGCGTAGTCGGGCCTCTCCTTGCCCTGCATGATGCCGGGCTTCTCGCGGAACTGCCGGCGCACCTCCTCCACCACCGCGCCGCCCGCGCGACCCACGGCCGTCATGGCGATGCCGCCGAAGAGGTAGGGCAGCAGGCCGCCGAAGAACAGGCCCACCACCACGTAGGGGTTGGAGAGTGAGAACAGGTTGTCGACGTTGAGGCCGTAGAACAGCGAGCCTTCCTTGGCCTGGCTCACGAAGAACTTCAGGTCCTCGTTGTAGGCGGCGAACAGCACCAGCGCGCCCAGGCCCGCCGAGCCGATGGCATAGCCCTTGGTGACGGCCTTGGTGGTGTTGCCGACCGCGTCGAGGGCATCGGTGGTCTTGCGGATCTCCTTGGGCAGACCGGACATTTCGGCGATGCCGCCGGCATTGTCGGTGACCGGCCCGAAGGCGTCGAGCGCCACCACCACGCCGGCGAGCGACAGCATGGCGGTGACCGCGATGGCGATGCCGAACAGACCCGCCACGTTGTAGGAGACGATGATGCCGGCGACGATGATCAGCGCCGGCAGGGCCGTGGCCTCGAGCGAGACGGCGAGGCCCTGGATGACGTTGGTGGCGTGGCCGGTCTTGGAGGCCTCGGCGATGGAGCGCACCGGCCGGAAGTTGGTGCCGGTGTAGTACTCGGTGACCACGATGATGAGGGCGGTGACGGCGAGGCCGACGAGCCCGCACCAGTAGAGGTCCATGCCGGTGAAGCTCGCCCCGCGCGCGGTGAACTGGGTGCCCATGCCGAGCAGCTGGTCGGTGACCGGCCACAGGGCCAGCACCGAGAGCACGCCGGTGGCGATGAAGCCCTTGTAGAGCGCGCCCATGATCGACTGGTTGGCGCCGAGCCGCACGAAGTAGGTGCCGACCACCGAGGCCACCACGCCCACCGCGCACACCGCGAGCGGGTAGAGCATCAGGTTGTAGACCACGGGCTGGCCGTTGAAGTAGATGGCCGCCAGCACCATGGTGGCCACCACCGTCACGGCGTAGGTCTCGAATAGGTCGGCGGCCATGCCGGCGCAGTCGCCGACGTTGTCGCCGACGTTGTCGGCGATGGTGGCCGGGTTGCGCGGGTCATCCTCGGGAATGCCGGCCTCGACCTTGCCGACGAGGTCGCCGCCCACGTCCGCACCCTTGGTGAAGATGCCGCCGCCGAGACGGGCGAAGATGGAGATGAGGGAGGCGCCGAAGCCGAGCGCCACCAGCGAGTCGACCACGGTGCGGCCGGTGGGCGACAGCCCGAGCCCGTGGGTGAGAATGCTGTAGTAGACGGAGACGCCGAGCAGGGCCAGGCCGGCCACCAGCAGGCCGGTGACGGCGCCGGCGCGGAAGGCCATGGACAGGCCCTCGGCCAGCGAGCGGGTGGAGGCCTGGGCGGTGCGCACGTTGGCCCGCACCGACACCAGCATGCCGACGAACCCTGCGGTGCCCGACAGCACCGCCCCGATCAGAAAGCCGACCGCCACCAGCCAGCCGAGCAGCAGCCCGACGATGACGAAGATGACGGCCCCGGCGATGGCGATGGTGCTGTACTGGCGCGCCAGATAGGCCTGCGCGCCCTCCTGGATGGCGGCGGCGATCTCCTGCATTCGGGGTGTGCCGGCGTCGGAGGCCATCACGGCGCGCACGGTGACGGCGCCGTAGACCAGCGACAGCAGCCCGCAGCCGATGATTGCCCACATCATCAAACCCATGGCCGAAACCCCCTCGCGCTGTGCAGGCTGATATAGGCGACACGAGACGGGCCGGTGCCCCGCTCGCAGCATGGCCGCCGTCCGCCCAGCCCCTGAACGTCGAATCGCGGCCGGACCATGCCAAATGTGCGGCCCTGTTGCAACATGGGCACATCGTCACGCCATGGGCCCGGCCCGGGAAGCCCGCCTCGATGGGCCCGTCGCGCTAGAAACCTGTCGCCGGGGAGGATCGCTGCACACACACGGGGGTGGGACGCGCCGCCATGCCTGACCTCGCAACCTTGGCTGTGGCCGCTCTCGGCGTGTTTCTGATCGCCTTCATGCGCGGCGCGTTCGGCGGCGGGTTCGCCATCATCGGCATCCCGCTGCTCTCCCTGGTGCTTGACCCCATCTCGGCCGGAGCGGTGCTGGCTCCCATGTTCATCGCCATGGACGTGGTGGCGCTGCGCTACTGGACGCCAGGAACCTGGTCCATGCCCGACGTCGTGCGCCTGGTGCCGGCCTCTCTCGTGGGCATCGCCCTGGGCTTCCTGCTCATGCGCGCCCTCGATCCGCGGCTGATCGCCATCGCCATCGCCCTTGTGACGCTTCTATTCGCCGCGCACTGGTTCGCGGGCGGCGGCACACCGCAGGCGCGCCCGCGCTCCACCGCCAAGGCCCTGGTATGGGGCACGGCGGGCGGGGTCACCACCATGGTCGCCCACTCGGGCGGCCCGCCCATCGCCATGTACCTCCTGCCGCTCGGCCTGCCCAAGGCGGTCTATGCCGGCACGACCTCGATCGTCTTCACCGCCATCAACCTGGCCAAGACCGGCCCGTGGCTGGCGCTCGGCCGGCCCGACCGCGCCATGTGGGTTCTGATGGCCCTGTCGCTGCCCATGGTGCCGCTCGGCATCCACGCGGGATGGCTGCTGCACGAGCGGCTCGACCAGCGGCGCATGTACCGCGCCTGCTACGGCCTGCTGGTGGTGACTGCAGCCAAGCTGCTGGGGGACGGCGTGCGCGGCTTTCTCTGAGCGGACGCGCGCCGCCCTGCGACCGAGCGGCCCGCCGGCCATCCCTTTGTTGCGCACGGCCGGCGGGGCACGTAGCTTTGGCGCAAGGCCGAAGCCCTCGGGCGCGGCAGCGACAACGGGGGAAGGCGCAGGGCATGGAGACGGCCAGATCGAGCGGGGGCGGCCGAGTGCACGCAAGGAGAGGCCGCCGGGCCGCAGGATTGGTTATGTCCCGGGGCTGCTCCAGGGGCGGCCTGCGAGCACCACCCACTCGTGGGCCATGTGCGCGGCAAGGCCCGGCAGGCCGTCGCCGAACTTGAAGCCGGTGAAAGCGAGCTTGTAGGTGGTGATGAGGGCGAGCCCGCCGAGCGCCACCTGCAGGGTGTAGTGGTGGAAGAGGGCCACGCCGAGCAGCGTCAATCCGAACAGGATGAAGTCGACGGGGATGCCGAGGAGATGGCTCTATCACGGCTGGCACGTGGCAGTGGCCTATGTGGTGGGCTTCTTCGTCATGCTGGCGGTGCTGGGCTGGCACGCCGATCCGCCTCACAAGAAGGCCGCTGCGCCGGCGCCGGCGCCAGTGGCTGCGGCTGCGGCGACGGGCGGCAGATAGGCCCGGCCGCCCCTGCTATTGCCGATCCCGCTCAAAAGGCGTTGCGGTTGACGAACCCCAGGAATGGCGTGAGCGCGATGATCTTGAGGTCGAGCCAGATCGACCAGTTCTCGATGTAGTAGAGGTCGAGCTGGACGCGCTTGCGCATCTTCTCGGGGTCCTCCGTGGGACCGCGGAAGCCGTGGATCTGGGCCCAGCCGGTCATGCCGGGCTTGACGCAGTGGCGGTTGGCATAGCGTTCCAGGCGCTCGCGGTAGTGCTCGTTGTGGGCGAGGGCGTGCGGGCGCGGGCCGACCAGCGACATCTCGCCCTTCAGCACGTTGAAGAGCTGCGGCAGCTCGTCGATGCTGGTGCGGCGCAGCAGGCGGCCGACGCGCGTCACCCGATCGTCATCCTTGCGCGCCTGGGCGACGACCGGGCCATCCTCGGTCACGCGCATGGTGCGGAACTTGTAGACGTGGATGACACGGTGATTGTAGCCGTGCCGGCGCTGGCGGAAGAGCACGGGGCCTGGGCTCTCGAGCTTGATGGCCACCGCCGCCGCCAGCATCAGCGGGGCGAACACGAGCAAGGCGATGGCGCCCAGCGCGTAGTCGAGCGCCAGCTTCATGACGAAGCCCCAGTCGCGGATCGGCTTGGGCTTCACCTGCAGCAGGCTGAGGGCGCCGAGCCGGGCGGTGCCGAGGATCGGCATGTCGAACTCGGCAGGGCACAGCCACAAATCGACGGGCAGCAGGCTCAGCTTGTCAATGAGCCGGGCCGTGCTCGGCTGCGGCGCACCGGCGAGGCCGATCACCACCTCGTCGATCTGGTTGCGCTGGCCGATGGAGATGAGGTCAGCAATGTTGGCCCCAGCGCGGCCCTCGCCGTCCCGGCTTTCCTCGTCAAACACGCCGACGACGCGTAGCCCAGGCTGCCGGGCGAGGTGCTCCGCCAGCCTGTAGCCGGCGTCGCCGCCCCCCACCACGGCGACCCGCCGCTGCGTGTAGCCGGTGGCGGCAAGCCAGCGCAGGAGGGCGGCGGACGCGGGCCGGCTGAGCGTGAGCAGGAGCGAGCTGAGGGCGAACCAGGTGATGAGCCAGCCGCGCGAGTAGTCGGCCGAGATCTTGAGAAGGTAGGCCAGCGCGATCAGCACCAGGAAGGCGAGGCCGATGGCGACCAGCATCTCGCCGACGCGCCGGCGCCACGCGAGGATGGCGCCGGGGTCGTGCAGGCCCCGGCTGCGCATCAGATAATGGGTAACCACGCCGCCGGCGAGCCCAGCCACGACGTAGGGCTGATGGTCCTGGGCACTGTCCAGGAACAGGGCGATGTAGAACAATTTGGCAAGGGCGGCCGAGAGCACTACCAGCCCGATCTCGCACAGCATCAGGATGTCGAGGACGATGCGATCGGGAATGCGCAGGCGCGTGGAGGGCGCGACCAGCGATGCGGGATCGAAGGTCGTCACCCGTGTTGCCGCCGCGAGACCCCGACGCGACATTCCCCGCTGCCCCTTCCAGCCCGTTCGAGCGGTCCTTGCCTCGCGCGGACCCTAGGGTCAGGGGCTGCGCTCTCGCAACGCAGCAACGCTTTATTGCTTAACAGGCGTTTCCAGGTGGGACAGCAGCATCTCCGGCGCCCAAGGACCCACGCCCACAGGGACGCGCCGCGTTACCGGTCGTTAGCGATTGGGCTTGCGCGAATCGCCCCGTGTCCGGCCAGGCGCAGGCAAGCGCCGAGCGGCCGCAACGCCCGAGCGACGCACACCTGTCGGCGATCTGCCACGGGCCCGCCCGCGCACGATTTCGCCTAGTCCCGAATCGCCATAGATGTTGGACAACGGACCAGCTGTGGCACCCCCGCGGCTGCCGGCGTGCGCGTGCATTCGTGGCTTTGGGTGTGCGTGAGCGTCGAGAGAGACCAAGGGCGTATGGTCACTGGGGGACCGAGACTTCGTCTGGCCGGGCTGGTTCTGGCCGCGGGGATGTTTTTCCCTGCGCTGGCGCATGCCGAATCGCCGCCGCTGAAGTCGATCGAGCCCGAGATCCACCCCGATCAGCCCGCCGGCATCAGGTACGGCGGGCTGCTTTACCATGCCTCGCTCTACAGCGCGATGGTGTGGGACTCCAACATCTTCTCCAGCCGGGAGAACGTGGTGGCCGACCGCATCCAGGTGTTGCGGCCGGGGCTCACTGTGAGCACGCTCGACCCCAACTACAAATTTACCTTCCGCTCCAGTCTCGATCATCTCGAGTACGACATATCGCCCGCCGAGAACCGCACCGACGCGCGGGCCGACCTGCGCGGCACGGTGCGCGTGCAACGCGACCGGGAGCTCGATGTGGGCGTCACCGCCGCGCGGGTCAGCGAACCGCGCTCCATTCAGCGCCGCGACCTGCCGGAGGACGCGGCCAATCCTGTGGTGCACAATCAATACTCGGCCTGGTTGGGTCTGCGCCGCAAGCACAACCACGTGGTCTCGACCACCACCGTCACGGTCGACAACGACAACTACTTCGACGTGCGATCCAACGACGGCAGCCGCATCAACCTGCAGCACCTCGACCGCAACGACATCAAGGTAAGTCAGGAAACCGACCTGCAACTGTCGCACCGCCTGCTCCTGTTCAGCCGGCAGCGCACGATCGCCACCGTCTATCGGGACGAGCCGGGCTTCATCCAGCGCGACTCCGTCAAGTTCGAGACGCTGAACGGGGTGGAGGTGCGCATCACCCCGCTGATCACCGGCAAGTTCTCCTTCCATTTCGGCGAGGAGCACTTCTGGGTGCGCTCGATCGATGCCGACCCGGAGCGCATCTACAGCTTGGAGGCAAGCTGGACGCCGTCTCGCAAGGTGCGCATCAAGGCCGGCTTCGCTCGCGACTTCGGCGGCGTGAGCTTCGATCTCGACTCGGTCGGCGGCCGGCGCACCCGCGCCGATGCGCAGCTCGACTACGAGATCACGCGGCAGCTCTTCTTCCGCGCCACCTTCAACCACCTGCACGCCAACGAGTCGAGCCTCTCCACCGGCGCTGGCAGGATCGAGAACACGCAGCTCTACAAGGCGTCGCTGGCCTACGAGCTCAACCGCTTCTGCGAGCTGTTCCTCGATTACGCCTACGAGCGGCGCGACGCCAACTTCGAGATCAACGAGTTCGAGCGGCAGATTTTCCAGACGGGCATTCTGGCGCGGTTCTGAGACGAAGGAGACGAGGGCGTGTCATGAGATGGCTGCACTTGGCGGTTGCCACGGCCTGCCTGCTGCTGGCGGGCGTGGCCGACGCGAGCGCGCAGGCCGAGCGCTTCGTCGGCGTGCGCAAGGACAGCAAGGACGATGTGATTCTGTTCTCGATCGAGCCCTTCACCGGCTCCGAGCGCAAGATCGCGACGCTGCAGAAGGCGGAGGCCGGCGTGCAGCTGCTCGGCATCACGACGCTTAACGCCCGGCGCGGCACCTTTTCCTATGCCTACACCGACCGGGCCGCCGGCAAGGACTACCTGCACACGGTGAGCACGCTGACCGGCGAGACCGTGGCCAGGATCGCGCTGCCGCCCGACACCGCCGGGCTCGACGTCGTCGTCGACACCGGCAGGCAGCAGGTGCAGGCCGACACGGACGCGCTGCGCCGGCGGATCGAGTGGCTCGAGCAGGAGGTGCGGCGCCTGCAGATCCAGGTCAGATCGCGATGAGGGCGGGCGCACGAGGCGGTCGCGACGCCGCTGCAACGCGACGCGGCGCGACACGGGCGCAGGAATTCGTATCGGCGTAGCGGACGGTGCTTGCTGCCGGGCCGCGACTCACACTAGGAGCCTAAGTAGCGGGATTTCGCCTGAGTTGTCGATTCTCTCGGGGGCACGGACGATGGCGTGGCGAAGGATGATTGTCGCGGCGGCGCTGCTCGCTGCGCTGGCGGCATGCACGCGCTACCCGCCGGAAATCTATGGCTTCGAGGTGGATGACGCCTATGTGCTGGACGCCGGCGACGAGGTGCGCGTGGTGGTCTACGAGGTGGACAACCTGCCGCAGACCTTCAAGGTCGACGCCAGCGGCCACATCTCGGTGCCGATGGCGGGGGTGGTGACGGCGCGCGGCAAGACCGTGCAGCAGCTGGAGCGGACCATCGCCGCCCGTCTCAGGGACCGCTACATCAAGGACCCGAAGGTGGCCGTGCAGGTCGTCTCCTACCGTCCGTTCTTCGTGCTGGGCGAGGTCAAGAACGCCGGCCAGTTCCCCTACGTCAACGGCCTCACTGTGGAGGCAGCCGTGGCGATTGCCGGCGGCTATACGGAGCGGGCCTACATGGCGGAGGCGCGGGTCGTGCGCCAGGGCCCGCAGGGCACCAGGGTCGTAACCTACGTGCCGGGCGGCTACCCGGTGCGCCCGGGCGACACGATCTTCGTACCCGAGCGCTGGTTCTGACGCCGCCGCTTGCGCAGACAGAAAGGGCGCGCCCGTATCACGCCGCGCACGCCCTTCTCCGTTCCCCGGTCTCCGCCCCTCAGGCGATGGTGTTGATGCCGTAGAGCTTGGCCTTGGTGAAGTCGACCTTGTTCAGGACTGCGCCGGCGATGCGGGCGTCGTTCTTGAGCAGCAGGTCGACGGCCTCTTTGGCCATGTCGAAGCGGGTCTTCAGCCACTCGATGACCACCACCGTGGCGTCGATGCGGCGCGCCAGCATGCGCCCATCGAGGCAGGTGACGATGGCTACCGTGTCGATCACCACCAGGTCGTAGTTGGCCTTGCCCCAGTCGAGCAGCTTCTCCATGCGCGGCGAGGCGAGCAGGGAGGCCGCATTGGCCGCCGAGCGCGCTGCCGGGATGAGGTCGATGGCGGTGTGGGAGCTGCGGGCCACCGTGTCCTCGATCTCGGCCCTGCCGTTGAGGTAGTCGACGAGATCGGCCTTGGGCTCGTTGGTGGGGCCGAACCAGTTGACGGTGGGAGTGCGCAGGTCGGTGCAGACCAGCAGCACCTTGTAGCCGGAGCGCGCCGCGGTCTGGGCGAAGTTGGCAGCGATCACCGACTTGCCCTCGCCGGGGGTGGACGACGTGAACATGATGCTCTTGATCGGCATCTCCCGGCTCGAGGACTGCAGGCTCGACAACAGCCCCAGCATGGCGTCGGCGAACGGGGAGCCCACATGCTCGCTGGCGAAGTGGAAGGCGCTCTGGTCCGGTGTGCGGGCCGGCCCGCCGGCGGCGAGCTGGCGCGCCGGCAGCAGCGGCACGTCGACGATGTGCGGGATCGCGAGCTTGGTCTCCACGTCGCGGCCGCGCTTGAAGGTCTTGTCGAGCAGCTCGGTGAGGAGCGTCAGGCCGATGCCGAGGCCGAAGCCGAGCCCCAGGCCGGCCATGACCAGCATCTTGGTCTTGGGCTGGCTCGAGGTGAGCGGCGGCACCGCCTCCGCGACCACGCGGAAGTCGGCCATCTTCCAGGTTTCCTGCGCCGCAGCCTGCTTCATGCGCTGCAGCATGGCCTCGTAGAGGGCCTTGTCGCTCTCGGCCTCGCGCTGCAGCTCCTTGAGGCGCACGTACTCCGACTTCTGGTCCGAGCTGCGCAGGGTGGCGGCCTTGAGGCTCCTCTCGAGGGAGGCCTCGCGGCTGGTGGCGACGTCGAGCTCGTTCTTGAGCACGGCGACGATGCGGCGCACCTCCTCGTCGATCTGGCTGGTCAGGCCGCGCTTCTCGGCATGCACCTTGACCACTGCCGGGTGGGCATAGCCGAAGCGCGAGCGCAGGCTGTCCTCATCGCGGATGACCTGCGCGAGCTGGGTGCGCAGCTGGGTGATGAGCGACGACTGGGCGATCTCGGCGAGCTGCTTCTCGTCCAGAGCCCGGCCGTCGGCCTGGCGGCGGACGCTCTCGTACTTGGCGCGCGCCTCCGCGGTGCGGGCGCGGGCCAGCACCAGCTCCTCGTTGAGACGAACGAGCTGCTTCTCCTCCAGGCTGGCGCCGTCCTTCTCGACCAGGTCGAGCCGGGCCTTGAGCACCTCGAAGCGCTCCTCCGACTGGCGCAGCCTGCCTTTGTGCTCCTCCAGCCTCTCCTTCAGCCACTCGGTGGCGCGCTTGGTGGCGTTGTAGCGGCCTTCCAGCTGCTGATCGAGGTAGGCATCGGCGATGGCGTTGGCGAGCCGCGCTGCCTTGCGCGGGTCCCTGGAGGTGACGTTCACGTTGAGCAGGTTGGTATACTGGGACTGCGTCACCTCGATGCTCTTGCGCAGCGACTCGATCACCTCGATCATCTCGTCGCTCAGACCCTCGCCGGTGTTGGGCTCGCGCGGGCGGATGCCGAACAGCGCGAACAGCTGCGCCTTGGCGGTGCCGAGCACGCCGGGGATGCGCGGCGAGGCGGCGAAGTCGGGGTCGCGGGCGAGCTCGAGCCGCTCGACCACGCGCTTGAGCACGTTGGGCGCGACCACCACCGCCGCCTCGCTGGCGATGGCGTTCGACGACGGCCGGAACGGCGCGATGATGGCGTCGTTGAGGATCTTCTCCTCGCGACTGTCGACCATCAGGGTCGTGGTGGCGGTGTACTGGGGCCGGATCAGCACCAGCAGCGCCAGTGCCAGGACCACGCCCAGGAGACCGCCGGATGCCAGCAGCCTGACATGGCGCCGCAGCATCAGGTAGATGCCCCGGAGGTCGATGCTCGACTGAGCCAAATTGTGTTCCATAGCAACCCCTCTAGCCATTGGAGGCGGCCGGTCTGCAAGCCCCGTGCCGTGCGCGGCGGCCTTGCGATCCGAGACAGCCGGAGGAGAGCGCCACGTGCTGGCGTGTGGCCCTCCCCCGGCCCGCGCGCGGGGGATTGGCCGGCAAACTGCTGTCCCTGCGACGCGAGTATGTGAGAGCGGCGCGCCCGGGGGGTCAACGGCAGCCTTAATTTCTCCTTAACGGCGCCCGGCCAATGCTGGGGGCGGGATTTACCGGGCGGAAAGAGGCACCCGCGGATCGGTAAACCATGCCATGAGCGGACCCGCCATGCTGTTCCATGCCACCCAGCTCGACGGCGTATGGCTCATCGATCTCGAGCCGGCCGCCGACGAGCGCGGCTTCTTCGCTCGCACCTTCTGCGAGCGGGAGCTGGGGGCCAGGGGCCTTGAGACGCGCTTCGTGCAGCACAGCGTCTCGCTTACCCGGCGGGCGGGCTCGGTGCGCGGCATGCACTTCCAGCGGCCCCCGCACGAGGAGGTGAAGCTCCTGCGCTGCCTGCGCGGCGCCATCCACGATGTGCTGATCGACATCCGGCCGGCCTCGCCCACCTTCATGCGCTGGGAGGCCTACCGGCTCACGGCCCAGAACCGCCGCCAGCTCTACGTGCCGGCCGGCATCGCTCACGGCTTCCAGACGCTGGAGGACGACACCGAGGTCGGATATCTGATCTCGGCCTTCTATGCGCCGGCCGCGGCGTGGGGCGTCCGCCACGACGACCCCGCGTTCGGCATCCCTTGGCCGCTACCGCTCGCCGACATCTCGGACAAGGACCGCGCCTGGCCTGACTGGAAGGCGCCGGCGGCAGGCGGGGTGTGACGCTCAGAGAGCCGGCTCGGCGGCGCGGCCGAGCAGGCCCACCCGCTCCAGGTCGCGCGTCGCCGCCAGCATCACGTGGTAGGGCAGCCCGGCACGCTCGGCGATGGCGAACAGCGTGCGCGTTCCATCGGCGAGGTTGAGCACCCACAAATAGGCCATGGCGCGGGCCGCGGCCTCCTTGTCGCCGCCGGTGGAGCCGTAGAGGCCGCGCCGGCCGAGCTGAGGCTCGCCCTTGGGCGACAGATTGACCGGCGTGAAGTCCGTCTCGGCGATCTCGATCGCGCGCCAGATCACCTCGAGCGAGCCGGCAAGGTGCTCGGGGGCGATGAAGTCCAGGTTGTCGGCGGACGTGTGGTACTCGGGGAAGGTGGCAAAGCGGCTGCGCTGCAGGAGCCCGACCGGCAAGTCGAAGCCCGGCGAGCAGAACTGCCGCTCGTCGTAGCCGTAGGGCTCGAAATCGATCACTGCAGGGGCCGAGAAGAGGTGCCGCAGGACGTGCGCCATGATGCGGTCCACCGCGCAGTCGCCGCGCCGGCTCCTCTTATATGTGGGCCCGCCGCCATCGCCCACGCCAGCCACCACCAGGCCGTGCGCGATACGGCCTACGCCTGCCTCGTTGCGGGCGAGCCAGGCGATGGGGCCGATGGTGCCGGGCGAGAACAGGAAGCGGTAGCTCAGGCGCGTGCGCTGGCCCTGGAGGTGGGCGGCAAGCAGGGTCAGCAGCGCGAGGCCCGAGCAATTGTCGTTGGCGAGCGATGGGTGGCAAATGTGGGCAGTGAGCAGGAACTCCCGCTCGCTCGCGCCGCGATGGAGATATTCCCCGTAGGTCATCGCCCCGTCGGCCAGGGTGGAATCGATCAGCACCTCGTAATCGCCCTCGGGCAGCGCCGAGGCCTGAGCGTGGGAGAGGCAGAAGCCCCACGTCTCCTTCCAGTAGCTCGTCCGGTAGGGGACGAGATCCGGCTGACCGGGGAGCGTGTGGAGGTGCCGGCGCAGCTCGGCGAGCGGCAGCTTGCGGGCGACCGGCACGCTGTAGCCCATCACGTGAAGGTTGGAGCGGGCGAAGTCGACGACCACGTTGCCGGAGGGGTCCTTGATGTGGGCAGCGCGGATGTTCCACTCCCTGGGCACCGTCCAATCGAAGATTTGAGTGCCGGTCGGCACCTCGACCACGTCGAGGCCGATGTGGCGCCGCATCCGCGCAAGGGTGGCGCGCACGCCGTCCCCGGTCAGGCTGCGGCAAAGGGGGAAGAGCTCGCTCGCCAGAGCGTAGATGCGCCGGCCGGCATCGGCGAAGTCCGGTGCCGTCAGGGCGCGCTCGGGAGCATCTTGCATGGCGGATCGTCCCCCCTGTGCCGGCGCGGGGCTGCCGGCGTCCCGCTATAGCACGCAGACCGCTCCCGCCAGGTTTACACCCGCCCCAGCGTTAGCGCCGATCCTAGCCAATCCCACACTGCGACGCGCGTTTACCCTGTTCGCCGCGCGTCCATGCCGGTGTGCGCAATTCTTGCAATAGTCGCTCGCGCGGAGGCCGACGACGGCGGCCGACGGCGCCAGCCGGGCAGCAGTCGAGCACAGATCGACGAGTGAGATGCGGATGGGCGCGGCCCCATCCGGTCGGGGGCGGAGCGTTCCGGCCGCAAGGCTTGGGCCCGCGCGGCAACAGGGGGTGAGAGGCGTGCACAATTCCGTTTCATCGATCGCATCGGAGGAGGCGCGGCGGGGGGTGCGCAACCGCGAGCCGCGCTGCCGCATCTGCCGCTCGCCGGTGAGGCACACCTTCGTCGACCTCGGCATGTCGCCCTTGTGCGAGAGCTTCCTGCTGGCGAGCCAGCTCGATCAGATGGAGCCCTACTTTCCGCTGCACGCCATGGTCTGCGACAAGTGCTTCCTGGTGCAGCTGCAGGAGTACGTGAGCCCCGACCACATCTTCACCGAGTATGCCTACTTCTCCTCGTACTCCACGACCTGGGTGGAGCACGCGCGCACCTACTGCCACATGATCAAGGAACGGTTGAAGCTCGGGCCGCACAGCCTGGCCGTGGAGCTCGCCAGCAACGACGGCTACCTGCTGCAGCACTTCCTGCCGCTCGGCGTGCCGGTGCTCGGCATCGAGCCCGCCGCCAACGTGGCCGAGGCGGCGCGCCGGCGCGGCGTGCCGACGCGGGTGGAGTTCTTCGGCACCGCCCTGGCCGACCGGCTGGTGGCGGAGGGCAAGCGCGCCGACCTCATCATCGGCAACAACGTGCTCGCCCAGGTGCCGGACCTCAACGACTTCGTCGCCGGCATGAAGCGGCTGCTGGCGCCGGAAGGCATCATTACGCTCGAGTTCCCGCACCTGGAGCGGCTGATCGCCGAGAACCAGTTCGACACCATCTATCACGAGCACTTCTCCTACTTCTCGTTCGTGACCACCGACCACCTGGCCGAGATGCACGGCCTCAAGATCGTCGACGTGGAGAAGCTCAAGACCCACGGCGGCTCGCTCCGGGTATACCTGGCGCACGCGGCTTCCGCGCACCGGGCCTCGCCGCGCGTGGCCGAGCTGCTCGACCACGAGATCGACAATGGCTTCCACGAGATCGAGACCTACGCGCGCTTCTCCGAGCAGGTGCGCAGGACCAAGCGCAATCTGCTGTCGTTCCTCATCGCCTGCAAGGAGCAGGGCAAGCGGATCTGCGCCTACGGTGCGCCGGGCAAGGGCAACACGCTGCTCAACTACTGCGGCATCGGCACCGACTTCATCGACTTCGCGGTCGACCGCAATCCCTACAAGCATGGCCGCTTCACGCCCGGCATGCACATCCCGATCCGGCCGGTGGAGGCCGTCGACGAGGCGCGGCCCGACTATCTCCTGATCCTGCCCTGGAACCTCAAGGACGAGATCGTGAGCCAGATGCGCCATGTCGGCGAGTGGGGCTGCCGCTTCATCGTGCCGATCCCCGAGGTCCACGTCGTCGATCCCACCCGGAGCGTGTCATGAAGGTCGTGCTGTTCTGCGGCGGTCTCGGCACCCGCATCCGCGACTACGGCGAGAACATCCCCAAGCCGATGATCCCGGTCGGCGAGCAGCCGATCCTGTGGCACGTGATGCAGTACTACAGCCAGTACGGGCATCGCGACTTCGTGCTGTGCCTCGGCTACAAGGCCAACACCATCAAGGAGTTCTTCCTCAACTGGCGCCAGCAGACCTACTCCGACTGCGTCATCTCCGAGTCCGGGCGCAAGGTGGAGTTCCTGGGCGAGGGCCTGCCCGACTGGCGGGTGACCCTTGTCGACACCGGCATCTGGCGCAACATCGGCCAGCGCCTGCGCGCGGTGCGCGACTACGTCAAGGACGAGGAGATGTTCCTCGCCAACTACTCCGACGGCCTTTCCGACGCGCCGCTGCCGCGGATGGTCGAGCTCCTGAAGAAGACCGGCAAGACCGCCTGCTTCCTGGCCGTCCGCCCGCCGCTCACCTTCCATCTGATCGAGTTCGACGACGGCGGCCAGGTGCGGCGGCTGAGGGCCAGCGAGGACTCCGACACCTGGATCAACGCCGGCTTCTTCGTGTTCCGCAACCGCATCTTCGACTACATCAAGGAGGGCGAGGAGCTGGTCAACGAGCCGTTCCATCGCCTGATCGCCGACGGCGAGCTCATCGCCTACCGCCACACCGGCTTCTACCGGCCCATGGACACCCTGAAGGACCGCCAGATCCTGCAGGACATGGTGGAGCGCGGCGAGATGCCCTGGCAGCCGAAGCTCGCCGCCCCGGAGACGGAGGGCGCGCTCGAGGAAGGGCGGCTGGAGGCCGCGCAATGAAAGGTCTGCGGCTGGCGGAGCCCGGCCAGCGCCTCGCCGTGCTGTGCCTGGGGGCCCATTCCGACGACATCGAGATCGGGGCGGGCGCCACCCTGCTCGAGTGGCAGCAGCGCGGGGTGCGCCTCGACGTGCTGTGGTGCGTGCTCTCCGCCAACGGGCCGCGCGAAGCGGAGGCGCGCGCCTCCGCCGCCGACTTTCTCGCCGGCGCGGAGCGGGCCCGGGTGGAGGTGCACCGCTTCCGCGACGGCTTCTTTCCCGCCCACTCGGCCGAGATCAAGGCCTGGTTCGAGCAGCTCAAGGGACGGTTCGAGCCGGACGTGGTGCTCACCCACCGCGGCGACGACGCTCACCAGGACCACCGCGAGATCAGCGCGCTCAGCTGGAACACGTTCCGCGACCACCTCATTCTCGAGTACGAGATCCCCAAGTGGGACGGCGATCTGGGCCGCCCCAACCTCTACGTGCCGGTGGGCGCCGCGGCGATGGCGCGCAAGGTCGAGCTGCTCGTGCGCCATTTCGGCAGCCAGCGCTCCAAGCACTGGTTCGACGAGGAGACGTTCCGTGGGCTCGCACGTCTGCGCGCCATGGAGTGCCGCGCCGCCGAGCGGTACGCGGAGGCGTTCTTCGCCCGCAAGGTGGCCGTGGCATAGGAGTGGCTTGTCCGCCCCGCGACGCCCCGAGGAGGGCGGCGGCGGCTCTCGGGAAAGGCAACAGCATGATCACCGTCTCCGTCGTCATCCCCATGCACAACGCTTCGGCGTGGATCGAAGCCACGCTCGACAGCGTCAGGACCCAGACCTACCCGGCCAGCCAGATCGAGACGGTGATCGTCGACGACTGCTCGAGCGACAACAGCGTCGCCGTGGCGCGCGCCTATCTTGCCCGGCACGGCATGGCGGGGCGCGTGATCGAGAGCGAGCGCAATCAGGGCGTGGGCGCCGCCCGCAACACCGGCTGGCGCGCCGCGCACGGGGAGTGGATTCAGTTCCTCGACGCCGACGACCTCCTGGCGGCCGACAAGCTCGAGCTGCAGGCGGGTCCGGCCGAGGCGGCCGGCGCCGACGTGGCGGTGGTCGGCTCGTGCTGGCAGCGGCTCGCCATGGTCGAGGGCAGGTGGCAGCCCGACGGCCCCATAACCGAGCCCGAGCTCGACCGCTCGCCGATCCTCAAGATCGTGACCCTCAATGCCGGCTTCCTCGGCCCGGCCCTGATCCGCAGGCGCTTCCTGGAGGCCGTGTCGGGCTTCTCCGAGAAGGTCAAGTACGCCGAGGACTCCCACCTGTTGCTCAAGCTGGCGGCGGCCGGCGGCAGGTTCGTGGAGGTGGCCTCGCGCAAGCCGCTGTTCTTCATCCGCCAGACGCCGGGCTCCAAGTCGCGCAGCAACCGCGCCAACGTCGCGCGCCAGCACATGGACAACGCGGCGATCGCCGAGCGCCTGCTGCGCGAGAGGAACTTCGGCGAGATCGGCGCCGAGGACGCCAAGGAGCTGAGCGGATTGTGCGACTGGGCCCTGAGCGAGCTCTACAAGCACGACCAGGCTGCCTTCCGGCAGTACCTGCAGTGGGTGCTGGAGATCGACCCCGCGTTCGTTCCAAGGCACAGCGCCAAGCTGAGGCTGGCCTCGCGGCTGGTGGGCTACGAGAACGCCGAGAGCCTCGCTGCGATCTATCGCCGGCTGAGAGGCTGGCTCGCCTCCTACCGTGACCCGCAGGCGGTGGGGGCGACGGTGCGTCCGCGGGGCCTCTAAGGTGCTCGAGCATTCCCGATGGTCTGCGATTCCCAGCGCACGCACTCATCCTCCATCCCGGCACCGATCGAGCAGGGCTGCGCCTCGCAGCGTCAGATCTGCGGGGTGGCGGTGTGGTGCGGGTCTCCGGGCCATTGGGTGGCCACCCTCGACGACATGATCGCCGAGAAGCGGGTGCGCCTTGGCTACGTCAACACCCACACCGCCTACCTGCTCGCCAGGGATCCCGCCTACCGCGAGGTGATGCAGACCTTCACGCTGCTCAACGACGGCGTCGGCCTCGACGCGCTGAGCTACATCAAGTACGGCCGCCGCTTCGAGTTCAACCTCAACGGCTCGGACTTCACTCCGCTGTTCCTGTGCACGACGCGGCATCGCTTCCGCATATTCCTGCTCGGCGGCAAGCCGGGCGTCGCGGCGGCGGCGGCGCTCGCGCTGGGGCGCATCGCGCCCCAGCACGCGTACGTGGGCGCGCACCGGGGGCACCTGATGCCGGAAGAGGAGCCCCAGGTCGTCGAGCTCATCCGCGCCTGCGGCGCCGACATGGTGATCGTGGCGTTCGGCAACCCGGAGCAGGAGCTATTCATCGGCAGGCATGCGGATGCCCTCGGCGCGCGCGTCACGATCGGGGTCGGCGCCCTGCTCGACTTCCTGGCTGGCCGGGTGCGGCGCGCCCCCACCTGGATGCAGCGCGCCCATCTCGAGTGGGTGCATCGTCTTGCCCACGAGCCAGGGCGCCTGTGGAAGCGCTACCTGCTCTTCACGCCGCTGCTCATTCTCGAGGCGCTGTCGGAGCGCCACCTCGGCCGCAGATGGCTGAGCTCGATGATTGCCGGGGCGCTCGTCCTGCTGGGCGACCTCGAGCTGGCCGCCGCATCCCGCTCGTGAGGGCAGGGCCGCCGGCTCCCCCGCGCTTAACCACTTGGCACCGTTAATCTTTCGGGCCGTGCGCCAGCGGCGTTAGTGCGGGTGGCCGCGCAGGCGCGCGGCTGTGGCATGGGGCGCGATGCACATGGGCTTCGAGGCAGTTCCGATTCCAGGCCGCATGATCGCCGGCGTGGCCGTGAGCTGCGGGCCGCCGGCGAGCTGCGTTGCCGCCATCGACGACGGGGTGGCGCACCGCAGACTGCGCCTGGGCTTCGTCAACACGTTCACGGCCCATCTGCTGCTAAAGAGCCGGGACTACCGCGCCGCGCTCGGCAGGTTCCTTCTCCTCAACGACGGCGTCGGGCTCGATCTCGTCAGCCTCGTGCGGTACGGCCAGCGATTTCCCTACAATCTCAACGGCACCGACTTCACGCCCTTCTATCTGAGATCGACCCGCCACACCTATCGCGTCTACCTTCTGGGCGGCAGGCCGGGCATCGCCGAGCGGGCGGCGGCGGCGCTCGCGCGCATTGCCCCGCGGCACACGTACGTGGGCACGCATCACGGCTACTTCCCCGCGGACGAGAACGCCGCCATCGTCGCCGACATCCGCGCCAAGGGCGCCGACGTGGTCATCGTCGCGCTGGGCAACCCCCTGCAGGAGATGTGGATTGCCGAGCATCTCGACGCCACGGGCGCGCGGCTCGGCATCGGCGTGGGGGCGCTCCTCGACTTCCTGGCCGACGCGGTGCCGCGCGCGCCCCTGTGGATGCGCCGCGCCCGGCTCGAGTGGCTCTACCGGATGGTGCTCGAGCCCCGGCGCCTGTGGAAACGCTACGTGCTCTTCACGCCGGGCCTGATCGTGCAGGCGCTGGCGGAGAGGTCGGGCCTGATCTGAGCGGCGCCGCAAAGCCGTGGCGCCAGCGCTCGCGCGCGTTCCAGATCGTCCGCCACGTCCGTGCCTCCTCGGCGAGCCGCGGCCGCGCCAGCGCCCGCGCGGCGAGCCCCAGCCCGACCGCGCGCGTCAGCGGCCACAGCACGAGCAGCCCGAGCGCCAGATGGCGGCTCCATTGCGGGAAATGGCGCCTGATGAGCTCGGCCTTGGCTGTCAGCAGCCGCACCATCATCTCGGAGCGGACCTTCTCGGAGGCGCCGCCGTAGTGGATGATGGTGGCCTCGGGCGTGACCGCCGGGCGCGCGCCGAGACGGGCCGCACGCAGGCACAGGTCGGCCTCCTCCCCGTACATGAAGAAGGCGGCGTCGAAGCCGCCGAGGCGCTGCCAGAACTCGCGCTCGATGAGCAGGAAGCAGCCGGTGACGATGTCCACCTCGCGCACCGAGCCGCGATCCCAGCGGCCGTAGGCCTCGGCGTTGAAGAGCGGGCTCGCCGGAAAGAGCCCGCTGAGGCCCGAGGTCCGACAGAACACGTTCCACAAGTCCATGCGCCGCCAGCAGGAGGTGGGGTTGAGCGAGCCGTCGGGATAGAGCGTGCGGCCACCCCAGATTCTGGCCTCAGGGCGCAGGCCGGCAAAGGCGACCAGGCGGTCGATGGCGGCGTCGAGCACGACCGTGTCCGGATTGAGCAGCAGCAGGTAGCGGCCCCTCGCCTCCTCGGCAGCGAGGTTGTTGGCGCGCGCAAAGCCGAGGTTGTCCGGGCGCGCGATGAGGCGCACGCCGGGGAACTCGGCGGCGATGGCCGCCGCCGAGCCGTCGTCGGAGGCGTTGTCGACGACCAGCAGCTCGTAGGGGGTGCGGCGCGTTTCGCGCACCACCGAGCGCAGGCATTCGAGGGTGAGCTCGCGCGTGCGATAGCTCACCACGATGATGCTGACGAGCGGGTCGGTCGGCTGGCCGGCGACGGGGACGGTCAGTGGGGTGGGGGCAGGAGCGGGGGCGGCCGCCGGCGAAGCCGCGGGCGTGCCGTAGGTGATGCGCCAGAACGGCCGCATCCACAGCAGCTTGCCGAGGCCGCTGCAGGCCCTGAGCCTGAAGTGGGCGGCGCGCTCGGGCCGCACGCGCGACAGGGCCAGCCCGGCGAGGCCGAAGGCCGCCGCCTGCGCCGCCCCGGCGCCCATCCAGAACAGCCCCTCGAGCTTGCGCAGGCCCGCGGTGCGGAAGCGCAGCAGGGAGCGCACCTGGCCGTTGCGGAAATGGCGGGTGGCCAGCGCCGCGAAGGTCAGCCGGTCGCTTGGGACGTGCTCCTTGACCCAGGCGTCGGCGGCCCAGGTGAAGCGCACGCCGCACCGGGCGAGCTCGAGGAGAAGCCGGCTGTCCTCGCCGCCGAGCCCGTCGAGGCTCGTGTCGAAGGGCGCCTCCGACGGCAGGATGGACCTGGCAAACAGGGAGTTGCCGGTGCCGAGATAGGCGTGCCAGGGCGTGACATCGGCGCCGTCGGCTGCCCCGATCTGGCGCGAGTAGAGGCGGGTTGCCGCGGGAGGGCAGGCGACCGGGGCCGTCTCGAACTCGGGCTCGACGGGCCCGAACACGGCCACCGCCCCCCGGCGGACGTGGGCGAGCAGGGCCTGCACCCAACGGCGCGAGGCCTCCTCGTCGTCGTCGAGGAAGGCGATGTGGCTGCCGCGGGCGGCGCGCACGCCGGCATTGCGGGCCTCCGCCACGCCCGGGCGCGGGGCGTGCAGCCAGCGCAGGCGCTCGTCCCCATAGCCGGCGACGAGGCCGCGCAGCTCCCCCTGCGGGGTGTTGTCGACCACCAGGACCTCGATGGCGGCGTCAGCCGGCAGATCCTGGGCCAGAGCGCTGTCGATCGCCCGTGCCAGCAGGTGGCGGCGGCCGATGGTGGGAATGACGATGCTCAACAGCATGGGGCCCTTGCTCGTCCTGTGGCGGCGCCTCCGCGCCGGCCCCGCCCAGGCCTAGCGGGTAGTGCCAGATTTCCGGTGAACGGGGCCCGCCCGGCGCGAGGTAGAGTTAACGGAGTTTGCCGGATGGCGTTGGCGGCACGAGGCTTGCGTGCCATAGCCCGCGCGAGGCAGGCGGCCGCGAGCATCGCGGCTGGCCGGGCGCTCGGTTGACGAGGGTGCCGCAGTGAACCGGATCCCCAAGGTGGCCGTCGGTCTGCCGGTCTACAACGGCGAGAACTATCTCGCCGAGACGCTCGACCTTCTGCTCGGGCAGACGTTCGAGGACTTCGAGCTCATCATCTCCGACAACTGCTCCAGCGACCGCACGGCGGAGATCTGCCGGGATTACGCCGCCGGGGACCGCCGCATCCTCTACACCCGCAACGACAGCAACATCGGCAGCGCGCCCAACTCCAACCGCGTCTTCTCCCTCGCCCGGTCGCCCTACTTCACCTGGAAGGCGCACGACGATCGCTCCGATCCCCGCTTTCTGGAGAAGTGCGTGGCGGTGCTCGACGCCGAGCCCGACGTGGTGCTGGCCCACACCGCCTCCCTCACCATCGACGACCGCGGCGATCCGCTGCCCTTCGATGCCGGCCGCGGCTGCTACATCTACAATCCCGGCGGCTACGAGGTGCCGCCCGACACCACCCACATCGCCGAGGGGCGCGACCCTGTCGCTCGCTTCGTGGAGCTGCTCGACGAGCACTATTTCGGCATGCACATGTACGGCGTGGTGCGGCGCGAGGCGCTGGCGGCCACGGCGCTCTTCCGCTCCTACATGCCCTGCGAGCGGGCGATGCTCTCGGAGCTGGCGCTGATCGGGCGCTTCGTGACGCTCGAGGACCAGCTCTACGCCCGCCGCGTGCACGCCAGGTCGGCCTGCTTCATGAGCCTGCCGCAGCGCTGGGAGTACGAGCAGACCGCCGACAACCCCGATCGCCACCTGTTCCCGCGCCTGCGCGCGTTCCTGAGCGCGCCGCTGCGCTCGCGCGCCATCGACCACCGCCAGCGCCTGGCGTGCATCGGCCACGTGCTGGCGGCGGCCGGCAGGAGCAAGCTCGCGCGGCTCGCGCGCAGGCTGCCGCTGCCGGGCGCGGGGCGGGAGCCCGAGCGCAAGACCGTCTACCAGTGAGGACGGGCCAAGCCATGGCCATTCTGATCCAGCAGCTGCCGCCGCCGCGCCTGCACATTTCCGCGCAGGCGGTGACCGAGCGCATCACCAAAGCCGCCGTGTTCCTCTACTTCCTCGGGGTGGTGCTGCCGAGCGAGCTCGCCGTGAGCCCGTTCGGGCTGGCGCTGATCCCGGTCCGGCTGGTGCTGCTCGCCTTCTTCTTCCCCGCCCTCGCCCTGCTCGCACGCAGCCGCGACTTCCGCCTGCAGGCATTCGACGCGATGCTGGTGCTGGCGCTCGCCTGGCTGCTCATCGCGCTTGTCGTCAACAACGGCTTCGAGAAGGGCTTCAAGTACGGCGGCTCCCTGGTGCTGGAGGCGCTCGGCGGCTACCTCCTGGCGCGCGCCTACGTGAGGAACTACACGCAGTTCGCCGACGCCGTGCGCTGCTACTTCCTGTTCGTGCTGGTGGCGGCGGCGGTGGCCTTTCCCGAGGCGTTCCTCAAGATCAAGTTCGTGCACGCCCTCGCCTCCCAGCTCACCGGCAATCCCGACATTGCCGTCACCAGCGAGGCGGGGCGGCTCGGCCTCGAGCGCGCCACCTCGACCTTCGACCACCCGATCCTCTACGGCGTGTTCTGCGCCACCAGCCTCGGCCTCGTCTGGTACATGCACAAGGGCGGGTCGAGCCTGTGGATCAAGGCGGGCGTGATCGCCTTCGCCACGCTCTGCTCGGTGTCGTCGGCGCCGCTGCTGGCCTACGCCATGGTCGTCGCCTTCATCGCCTGGGAGCTGTTGACGCGCCAAATGCCGCACCGGGCCGCGGCCACCATCGCCGCCGCCGCGTTCGTCTACCTGGTGCTCGAGGTCTTCTCCAACCGCTCGGCGGTGGAGGTGATCATCAGCTTCATCGCGCTCGACAGCTGGACCGCCTACTACCGCGTGCTGATCTGGCAGAACGCCTACGTCGACCTCGTCAACCACCCGCTGCTCGGCGTCGCCCTCAACGCCTGGACGCGGCCGAAGTGGATGACGGGCTCGGTCGATGCCTTCTGGCTGGTGACGGCATTGACCGGCGGGCTGCCGACCACGCTTCTGCTCGGCGCCGCCGTGATCACGCTGCTCAGGAAGGTGCACGCGCGCACGGGCGCGCGAGAGACGCGAGAGCGCTGGCAGGCGCGCTTCGGCTGGACCGCGGCGGTGCTCGCTCTCTCCTTCCAGGCCTTCACCGTGCACTACTGGGGCTCGATGCACTCGCTGTTCTTCTTCATCCTGGGCATGGGCGCCTGGATGACGGACAGCCGCTACGGCCTGGTCAGCGAGCCCGGCAAGGCGACCCTGGTGGCGGCGCCGCCGCGCACGCTGGTGAGCGGCCGCCCGGGTCCGGCGCCGCGCGGCCGGCGAGCTGCCCCCCGCTAGACCCCGCCCGCGGCCCCGGGCCGGCCGCCAGCGGTCAGCGAAGGTGGAAAATCGCCTCGCGCCGGGCCATCATCGGCCGACAACCAGCCGATCCGGGGACCATGCGGCCATGCCGATCGCCGAAGCTGACAGGCAGCGGATCGTGCAGTCGGTTCGCGCCTATATCGCCAGGGAGCGCATGTCGCGCGAGGAGTTCGCAGCACGCGCCAAGCTCGGCAAGTCCACCGTCGACAAGCTGGTGGTGGGCATCTTCTCCGAGAAGACGGTGCTGCAGATCGAGCAGCAGCTGAAGCTGAGGCTGCTCGACGCCCCTGCAACCGGCGACACCGCGCCCGATGAGCTCGGCCGCTACACCAGGGCCGACACCACCAACTACATCGGCGAGTTCGTGTTCGCCCGTCCCTCCTTCCGCGAGGACGGCACCATCCAAGCCTTCCACATGCGCATCGAGTGGGACACGAACGTCCATGCGCTGCTGGTCAAGGAGGCGGCGCCGCGGCGCAAGCAGATGCCCCTCCAGCTCGGCACGGTCTACATCCCGCGGGCGTCCATGTACATCTTCATCCTGTCCAACGACGAGGGTTGGCTCAAGAAGGTGATCCTTTCACAGCTCGACGCCTACAAGCGCATGAAGGGCATCTTGCTGACCATGGGCAACGCCTTCGCCAACGTGTACACGCCGGTGGCGATGCCGGTGATCATGAACAAGTACGACACCATCGACGCCGACATGACGGGCGAGATCGGCCCCCGCTCGCGCATGTACGAGGAGTACCTCAACGACCTCGTCGCGGTGGAGCAGAGCCGCTACGCCAAGTGGATCCGCATCAAGCAGCCGTGAGGCGGGCTACTCGACGACCTTTCCTTCGGCCGCATCGTCGGGGCAGGTGCACTTGGCCCCCACCACCCGGCGCTTTTCGAGCGTGCACGTCTTGTTGGCCGTCTGGCATTTGGTGGAGTAGCGATAGGGATTGCGCTGCTTGGGCGGGGGCCCGCCGAAGGGCCTCTCCTCGACGTTGCGGTTGGGAGAAGACGGCGGGCCTCCCTTGTCGGGGTTGGGGTCGGCGGCCATGGCTCCCACCACGAGAGGTCCTGCCAGGGCAATGACTGCCATGGCGACAATCGGACTGATCGATCTCATCGAATGCCCTCGCATCAGCCACCCCGGCGGCATTCTAGCTCCGGACCGCGGTGTCTCGGAATACGGGCCGGCAGCCGCAGGCGCGAGAGCTCCTGCGGCTGCCGGTCAACCGGTCCCGTCGCGGTTCTGGTCCTCGCACAGGTCCCAGGCGAGCGTGGCACGGTTGAGGCCGCGGCGCGCGAGCTCGGCGTCCGACAGCCGCGCCAAGTCCTCGTAGGCGGCGGCAGCGGCCCGGTAGCGTCGGGCGACCGCCCACCAGGTGGCGAGGCCGGACGCTGCCGCAGCGAGCCGGCGGCGCAGCCGGGCGGCCACCCCTTCCCCGGTCTGGTCCGTGGACATGGTCGTCATGGCACCAGCCTCATGGCATCGGGTGCGAGGTCGGCGCGGCCCGGCGCGGCGACCACGGTCGGCTGCTCCGACACGGCGGCCTTGGACCTGCCGGCGGCGGCCGCGGCGCGCTCCTCGCGCCCGGCGCCGGCGGACTGGTCGCTCTCGGGCCGCGGCGACCACGGCTTGTAGTCGATGCAGCCGTAGTACTCGGCGCAGGGGTCCGCGGGCGGCGTGCCCTCGGCCTGCGCGTCCTCGGCGGCGCTCGGGGCGGCCAGGAAGAGGGACAAGAGAGCGGCTGCGAATGCGCGAGCGAGCATGCGTCCTCCTTCGCGTGCCGGTGGCACGCGTCTGCTGTGCGGCCAGGCGGCTGGCCGTCGGTTGTGGGGTGCGTTCCAGCGCGGGCCTGCCGGGGCAAATCGCCGGGCAGAGGCCGCACTGCGCGTTCGTCAGTTCACGAGGAGGAAGCTAGGGCGCGGCGGGCGCCAAGCCCATATTCGGAGTTTGCCGCGGCTTGCACGTTCTTTCCGCGCCTTTCCGGCGCGAGCGGCGGGAGCCGCGCGTCGTGCCCGGCGCTCAGACCAGCGCGGGTGCCTCCGCGCGCACGCGCCGGCAGGAGAGATCGGCCGCGTCATGCGGGTCCTCGCCGCGCACGGCGGCGAAGTAGCGCCGCATGAGCGAGGAGACCACCGGCCCGCCGGGCGGGAAGGCGAGGCCGTCGATGGAGCGCACCGGGGTGACCTCCACCAGGGTGCCGACGAGCGCCATCTCGTCGGCGATGTAGAGCTCGCTGCGGTCGACGGGTCGGCGCTCGAAGGGGACGCCCATCGACCTGGCCAGCGCCTCGACGATGTCGACCGTGATGCTTTCGAGCGCGCCCTCGCTCGCCGGCGGCGTGCTCACCACGCCGTCGCGCACGATCATGACGCAGCAGCCGAGCGCCTCGGCGACGCGGCCCGCCTGGTTCAGCACCACCATCTCGCCGTAGCCGCGGCTGCGGCCCTCGATCTTGCCGAGGCGCGCGACCAGGTAGTTGGCGGAGGTCTTGATGCGGGTCGGCAGGGCGAGATCGGAGGAGCGCCGCCAGGTGCTGACGCCGATGTCCAGCGGCTCGGGCGTCACCTTGGGCTGGTGGTAGGCGGTGAGCACGAGGTCGGACACGGTGCCCTCGCCCCAGTGGCCGTCGACCACGTAGAGGGTGGCGCGCACCCAGATGTCGCTGTCCGGCCGGCACAGCTTGGCCACCAGCTCGTGGCACCTCGCGTCGAACTCCTCGAGCGTCATGTCGAAGGGAATGTGCAGCAGCCGCGCCGAGCGGCGGAGCCGGCGCCAGTGCCGCTCCACCGCCACGATGCCGATGCTGCCGTCGGCCTGCCAATAGGCCTTGAGGCCCTCGAACACGTTGAGGCCGCGCACCACCGCCTCGGTCGATATGTGCAGGCTCGCCTCGTCCCAGCTGCGCAGCTTGCCGCGGAAGAACACGAACGGCGGCTTCTGAAGCTTCACTGCCATGGCACCCTCGATTGCGGCCTTGTCTGCGCGCGGGATTGTTAGCGTCCGGACCTCAACGATCAAACAATGCGGGTCCGACTTCGCGTACCTTGGTAAACGGGGCGCCGCCAGCGCGGCGCGGGCCCGGCGGCGGCGATTAACCACGCGCCTGCAGGTGCGTGCCCGGCGCCGGGGCGATCGACTAACAATGCTGGCGCCTCGAGGCCGGGTCAGGCATGCGATTTGCACCCTGGCAGGCGGATGCCGCCGCGGCCGACGGCGACGCGCCAAGCTGAACCAGGCGGCACGAGCCGGGAGCGGCCGCCCGTGGATCTGCAACACCGGCAGGCGAAGGAGCGAGAGGCATGCGGGTTCTTGTGACGGGCCACAGGGGGTACATCGGGACGGTGATGACGCCGATGCTGCTCGCTGCCGGCCACGACGTGGTGGGCTACGACAGCGATCTCTACCGCCGCTGCACCTATGCGGCCGGCGGCGAGGTCGCCGAGGTGCCGACGATCGACAAGGACACGCGCGACATCGAGCGCGCCGACCTCGAGGGCTTCGACGCCGTCATCCACCTCGCCGCCCTCTCCAATGACCCGCTCGGCAACCTCAACCCCCGCATCACCTACGAGATCAACCACGAGGCGGTGGTGCGCACCGCGCGCCTCGCCAAGGAGGCGGGCGTCGGGCGCTTCCTGTTCGCCTCCTCCTGCAGCAACTACGGCGCCGGCTCCGGCGACGACGTGCTCGACGAGACCGCGCCGCTGGCGCCCGTGACGCCCTATGGCGCCGCCAAGGTGAAGGCCGAGATCGAGCTTGCCGAGCTCGCCGGCCCCGGCTTCGCTCCCACCTACCTGCGGCCGGCCACGGCCTACGGCGTGTCGCCGCGCATGCGCTTCGACATCGTCCTCAACAACCTCGTCGCCTGGGCCGTGACCACGGGCAAGATCCACTTGAAGTCCGACGGCAGCCCCTGGCGCCCGATCGTGCACATCGAGGACATCTCTCGCGCCTTCCTGGCGGCGCTGGAGGCGCCCGTGGAGGCGGTCTGCAACCAGGCCTTCAACGTCGGCCAGACCGCCCACAACTACCGCATCCGCGACCTCGCCGAGATCGTCGCCTCCGTGGTGCCGGGCTGCGACATCGAGTTCGCCAAGGACGCCGGGCCCGACACGCGCAACTATCGGGTGAGCTGCGAGAAGATCCGCCGCGTGCTGCCCGCCTTCCGGCCGCAGTGGGACGCGCGCAAGGGCGCCGAGCAGCTCTACGCCGCCTACACCTCGAGCGGGCTCGCGCTCGAGGAGTTCGAGGGCCCGCGCTACCAGCGCATCGCCCACATCCGCAAGCTGCTGAGCGAGGGCGTCGTGGGCGCCAGCCTGCGCCGCAGCGCGAACGCGCCGGCGAGCGCGGTGGCCTGAGCGACGGGCGTCGGCGCCGCACGGGAATGCCCGCCGCGGGCGGCCGCGGCACGGCGAGACGAGGGAGAGCGGTGTGGAGCTGCGCAAGCACGCGCGATCCGGCGTGATGTGGATGACGCTGGCGGTGGCGGCCTCGGCCGTGGCGCAGGTGCTGCGCATCGTCGTGCTGGCGCGCTTCTTCCTCGGCCCGCAAGAGTTCGGCCTGGTCGCGCTGGCCATCGCCGTGGTCTACGTGATCGCGGGCATGGCCGACCTCGGCACGTCGAGCTCGCTCCTGCACCGTCAGGACGCGAGCCGCGCGGAGCTGTCCAGCGTGTTCTGGCTCAACGTGCTGCTGGGCGCGGCGTTGTGCGCGGCGACGGCCGTGGGGGCGCCGCTCCTGGCCCACCTGCTGCAGGAGCCCGCGGTGGCGCCCCTGCTGCAGGTGCTGGCCGTGTGCCTCCTCATCGACGGCTGCGCCACCCCTCTGATCGTGCTGCTGCGGCGCGACCTCGAGTTCCGGCGCGCCTCCCTGGCCGAGGCGATCAGCGTGCTGGGGGGTTCGGCCGTCACGCTGCTGCTGGCGGTGCTCGGCCTCGGCGTGTGGGCGCTGGCGCTGGGCGTGGTCGCCCAGACCCTGCTGCGCGCACTGCTGGTGTTGCATTGGGCCTGGGTGCGCTTCGCCCTCGAGCTGCGCCTGAAGGCGGCCGACCTCAAGGGCTTCCTGGGGTTCGGCATCTACCAGATGTCGGAGCGCCTGGTCGGGCGCGCCAGCGACCGCATCGGCCAGCTGCTGCTCGACCCGATCTCGGGCCCCGTGCAGCTCGGCCTCTACTCGGTGGCCTCCAATCTCGCCACCATGCCGATGCTGCAGGTCCTGCCCATTGTCGGCCAGACGGCAACGCCGCTGCTCTCCAAGACCCAATCCGACGAGCAGCGCCTGGCGCGCGGCTATTTCCTGGCTACCGAGCTTCTCATGACCATCATGGCGCCCATGTTCCTTGGCCTGATGGTGATCGCGCCGACCCTGGTGCCGCTGCTGCTGGGCGACAAGTGGGCCGGCAGCGTCGCCATCTTCCAGATCGTGTGCCTCAGCACCCTGTTCTACTCCTTCTCCTTCTTCAGCGGCGCGCTGATCATTGCCAAGGGCCGCGGCCGGCTGGGGCTCGGCTGGCGCCTGGGGCTGCTGCTCGCCACCATCGGGCCGGCCTACCTCGGCGCCCGCTACGCGGACGCGGTGGGCCTGGCGGCGGGCGTGGCCGTCGTCACCATCCTGTCCCTGGTGCCCTACTATCTGCTGGTGCTGCGCCGCCTGCTCGGCCCCTGCCTCGGCGCGCTGACCCGCGCCCTCGGCATCCCGCTCGCCATGGGCGCGACGATGGCCGCGGTGGTGGCCGCGCTCGCGTGGAGCCTGCAGGGCGCCAACCCCTTTGCCGCGCTGGCGGCCGAGGTGGGAGTTGGCACGCTTCTCTACGCCGCACTGCTGCTGCTGTGCCGGCCGGCTATCGCCCGCGAGATTCTGTCGGTGGTGCCCCTGGCACGCGCGCTCGAGCTGTTCGCCGCGCTGCGCGCCAAGACCGGCCGCGCCGCCTAGCGGCGGTGCCGCCGCCGGGTCACGGTGCCGCCGGTGGCGCCACCGCGCTCCAGATGCGGATCACGCCGTCCTGGCCCGCCGACAGCAGGCGGCGGCCGTCGGGCAGGAAGGCCAGCGCGCGCACCGGCCCGGCGTGGCCCCGCAGGACGCGCGAGGCCGGGCGGCCGCGCAGGTCCCACAGCTTCACCTGGCCGTCGTCGCCGGCGGTTGCGAGCATACGGCCCTCCGGGTCGAAGGCCAGCGCGGTCACACGGCCCGCGTGCGCCTTGAACGAGCGCTGCAGTCGCGAGGAGGAGGTGGACCACACGCGCACCGAGCCGGCGTGGCTGCCGGCCGCCACGCGGCGGCCGCCGGGGGCGATGTCGAGCGCGCTCGGCTGGCCGTCCTGGCCGCGCCACGTGCGCGCGAGGGAGTTGGTGTCGGTGCGCCACAGGCGGATGCTGCTGTCCTGGCCCGCGGCGACCAGCAGCCCCGACAGCGGGGCCGAGGCGATGGCCTGGGCGCCGGCCTGGCTTTCGAGCAGCGGCGCCGGCGCGCTCGGCGCACGCACGTCAAACATCACCACCGCGCCGCTCGGGCTCGCTGCCGCGAACCGGTTCACGTCGCCGGTGAAGGCGAGCGCGGAGATGGGCGCGTCCTGGTGCTGGAAGGTGGCGAGCTTCTCGGCGCGGTCGAGGTCCCACAGCACGATGGTGCCGCCCTTGTGACCGGTGAGCGCACGCCGATCGTCGACCGCAAGGGCGGTGGCGGGGCCTTCGTCGAGCTCGATCGTGCGCACGTGCGCGCCGGAGGCGGCGCTCCACAGCCTGAGGGTGCCGTCGGTGCCCGCCGAGATCAGCCAGCGGCCCTGGTCCCCGGTGCCGATGGCGGTGACCGGCCCCCTGTGGCCGGCGACGCGGATCGACGGGGCCACCTCCACGGCATGGCTGGAGACCACGCCGGCGCCGCGCCCCTCCTCCTTGGGCAGGCTGTCCTGGTAGGCCACCGCGAGGCCGGCGACGCCGAGCCCGATCAGCAGCTTGTAGATGACCGAGCGCCACCGGCGCGACGGCAGCCGCAGCCCGCGCACGCGGCGCGGCCGCGGCGGCGTGCGCCGGGCGAGGACCGCCGGCACGGGGCGCGGCTGGCTCTGCGAGGGGGCGGGGGCCGCCCTCGCCTCGCTCACCACGCCGGCGCCGGAGGCGGGCTCGGGCGGCGGCCCGTAGCCCAGGCCGAACTGGACCTCGCCCGCGGCGGGCCGCGCGGCGGCCGGCGGCGGAGGCTGCGGCTGCGGCGCGAGCGCCGGGCGCGCGGCTGCAGCCGCCCGCTTCGGCACCAGCGCGGGGCGGTGCTTCTTGAGGGCCTCGATGAAGTCGAGCAGCTGACCCTTCTGCTGGGGCGCATCGGGCGGCGACGGCACCAGGCCCGGCGGCGCCGCCACCGGATCCGTCTTGGGCTCCGGCTTGGCCGGCGGCGCGGCCTCGCCGGTGCGCAGGCGCTGCAGGGCACGGCCCAGCCCCAGGCGGGATTCACGCTTGACCTCCGGCGCCATCAGCATGCGTCGCCATTCGGCGACCGACTGCGGCCGCTCGCCCACCTCGAGCCGCAGGGCCTTGTCGATCGCGGCCAGGAAGGAGGGCCGATAGGAGCTCAGCGCCGCCTCGCGCGCGGGCACATACTCGTCGGTCCCCATGCGCGAGGGCGCATCGGGCGGACGCTTGCCCGAGATGGCGTGGTAGAGCGTGGCGCCGAGCGCATAGATGTCGGTCCACGGCCCCTGCTGGCGGCTGTTGGTTGCGTACTGCTCGTAGGGGCTGTAGCCGGGCTTGACCAGCGCGCTCACCGTTCGCGAGTGGGAGGCGATCTCCCCGCGGGCCGAGCCGAAGTCGATCAGCACCGGCGAGCCATCCTTGCGAATCAGGATGTTGTCGGGGGCGATGTCGCGGTGCAGGTAATCGCCCGCGTGCACCATCTCCAGGGCGTCGAGCAGCGGGCCCAGGATGCGGTCGAGCTCAGGCTGGCGCGGGGCGCGCTTGAGCGCCTTGAGCCAGGCCTTGAAGCTGCTGCCGTCCTCGTACTCGAGGACCATGTAGGCGGTGTTGTTGGCGAGGAAGTGCCGGTGCACGCGCACGATGTTGGGATGGATGAAGCGGGCGAGGGTGCGCGCCTCCTCCACGAACCGCTCGAGGCCCCAGCGGTAGTCCTCGGCGCAGCCCTGAGAGCGGGGCGAGGCCATGGTCGATGCGCTGCGGGCGGCGAAATCGGCGGGGAAGTATTCCTTGATGGTGACGAGGCGCGCCAGCGCCGGCTCGTCGGCGAGATAGGTGATGCCGAAGCCGCCCGCGCCCAGCACGCGCCTGATGCGATAGTCGCCGACCAGCTCCGTCCCGTCCGGCAGAGCCAGCAGGTTCGCGTTGGACCCCGGGTTGGGCTGTTGCATCGCCATTCCCATCACGGCCCACGACTACGCGCACACGGGGGACAGCGAGAACCCCCGCACCACCCGACCACTGGCCTCCTCCGCGCCTTCCCTGCGCGTCCCGTAAGCTCCGGCCGCCGTTCCGGAAGGAAGGTGCCGAGGGTGCAGGCAATATTGTGGCAGAACGATGGGCCCTTTCCTATCCCGGCCACGTTGCCGGTGGAACGCCGCGGTGGACATGTGGCCATGTTCCTGCCGTCATGCTCCGGCAGGCTTTTGCTCCAAAGAGTTGGAAATGCCGCCAGCGAACGACCCGGCCGTGGTGCTCGCGATCGCCCACTCCGCAGCGATTTGGGCGGGAGCGCCACTCGCCGGCATGCCGGATCTGGCCGGCGCATGGAGCGGGGTGTGGGCCTTTCTGTCGACGGCGGCGCAGCAAGCTCGGGCGTTGCTGGAGGCGGGCTATGCGCGGGCGCCGGCGCTGGTTGCCGTGCTGCTGGCGGCCCTCGCCCTGCCCGCGCTCGCACTCGCCTGCCAGGTCGTTCGCGCCGCACGGCATCGCCGCATGCGCCGCGTGGCTGCCCGCGTCGCCAGCCGGCACGCGGACGGGGTGGGCCCGGCGGCCGAGACCACGCTCGCGCCGGAGCGCGCGCCCCTGTGGCCGCGACAGGCGTGGCTCACGCTCGAGGGCAGCGCGGGCGAGACGCTGCCGCTCGCCGGCGAGCTCATCCGCATCGGCCGCCACCACGACAACGACATCCGCCTGCCCGACGCCTCGGTGCACCGCCACCACGCGCTCATCGAGCACACGCCCGAGGAGGCGTTCGTGATCGTCGACCTGAGCGGCAAGGGCGGAAACGGCGTGCGCATCAACGGCCAGCGGTGCGCGCGCGTGGAGCTATCGGACGGGGACGTGATCGAGCTCGGGCGCACGCGCCTGCGCTTCGAGAGCGCGCCGGTGTGAGGGCAGCCGCGACCGTCGGCAATGGATGATCGGGAAGAGGAGAGCACCATGAAGGACGACAAGCGCGGCACGACAGGACAGGCGCCGTCCGGCGCGGGCGGCTCGCTGCCGAACCGCATCCTCGGGTCGCTGCGCGACGCGCTCAACGCGGCGAGCCGCGACGAGCGCTCGGGCGAGATCACGCTGGGCCCCAAGTCGGAGCCGGCACCGGCGGCCAAGGCCGCGCCCGATGCGCCCAAGCTTGCGGCGCAGCCGGCCGCCCCGGCGGCGCGCTCGCCCGAGCCGCCCGCCGCGGCCGCGCCCAGCGTGGTCGAGGCGCTGCGCGAGGCCAAGGCCCCGACCCGCGAGCACAAGCATTTCGAGCCGGGCGAGCCCACCACGCAGGTGACGCGCGGGGCGCTTCCGGCTTCGCTCAAGGCGGCTGCCCCGGGCTCCGCCGACGCCGGCAAGACGCAGGCCCTGCGCGGCCGGCCCAAGGTCCAGCGCAGCACCTTCCACCAGGACCCGGTGGTGGGCTGGCTGGTGGTGGTGGGCGGGCCGGGGCTCGGCGCCTTCCGCCCCATCTACGAGGGCAACAACAGCATCGGCCGCGGCAAGGACCAGAGGATCCCGATCGACTTCGGCGATACCACCATCTCGTCGGAGGAGCAGGCCTACATCCGCTACGATTCGATGGACCGCTCGTTTCTGTTCGTGCCAAACCTGTCCAAGACCAACATTGTCGCCGTTAACGACAAGAAGCCGACCGGTGCGGTAAAACTGGAGCTGATGGACGTCATCACCATGGGCCGCACCCAGCTGGCGTTCGTGCCGTTCTGCGGCGAGGAGTTCGATTGGTCGGAGCTGTCCGATCTGAAGGAGTAGCGGTGGCCTTCGCATATGCGACCCGCTCGAGCAAGGGTTCGAGAAGCTACCAGGAGGACGCGGCGCAGGTCCGCGCCGACGGCCAGGGCCCCGAGGCGAGCCGGCTGACGGCGGTGCTGGCCGACGGCATGGGCGGGCACGCCGGCGGCGCGCTGGCGAGCGCCACCGCCTGCCAGATCTTCCTCGGCGCCTACGAGGCCTCCTCGGGCGACGTGCCGGCGAGGCTGGTGGAGGCGCTCTCCCTAGCCAACGCCGCCATTGCGGAGTGCGTGGAGGAGAACCCGGCGCTGAGCGGCATGGGCTGCACGCTGGTGGGCGCCGCCTTCTCGCCCGCCGGGGTGGAGTGGGTGAGCGTGGGCGACAGCCCGCTGTTCCTGGTGCGACGCGGCGAGATCGTGCTGCTCAACGAGGACCATTCGCTGGCCCCCGAGATCGACAAGCTTGCCGCCGCCGGCCGCATGAGCTGGGAGGACGCCAAGGCCGACCCGCGCCGGCATTTCCTGCGCTCGGCGCTGACCGGCTCGGAGATCGACATGATCGACCGCTCGCACCGGCCGCTGGCGCTCGAGCCCGGCGACGTGGTGATCCTGGCGAGCGACGGCATCCACGCCCTCGACCACGGCGACATCCTGCGCGTCACCCAGGCGCACTGCGGCCCGGGCCCGGACGCGGTGGCCGACGGCCTGCTCGCCGCGGTGGAGGCGGTGGGCGACCTCAACCAGGACAACACCACGGTGGTGGTGGTGCAGGTCACGGGCTGACCGCGGGCCGGCGCGCGGTCAGGCGCGGCGCGGAACGGCATAGGGCGAGCGCTCGCGCGAGACGTAGGTGCCGGCAGGCGCCCCGCCAGCCAGGGCCCCGTCGCGCACCACCGCGCGGCCGCGCACCAGCGTCGTCACCGGCCAGCCCGTCACCTCCAGGCCCTCGTAGGGCGTGTAGTCGCAGCCGTGATGCAGCAGCGCCTGGCCGATCCGCACCCGCCGGTCCGGGTCCCAGATGGCGATGTCGGCGTCGGCGCCGACGGCGATGGTGCCCTTGCGCGGGTGCAGCCCGTACATCCTGGCGTGGTTGGTGGCGGTCAGCGCCACGAACCGCTCGAGCGAGATGCGCCCCTTCACCACGCCTTCCGAGAACAGGATCGGCAGGCGCGTCTCGACCCCGGGAATGCCGTTGGGGACCCAGCGGAAGGAGGTGCGGCCGCCGGGGGCGAGCTTGCCCGCGGGATCGTCGTAGCGGAAGGGGCAGTGGTCGGAGGAGAACACCTGGAACACGCCGGTCTCGAGCCCCAGCCAGCAGGCCCTCTGGCTCGCCTCGTCGCGCGGCGGCGGGCTGCACACGTACTTGGCGCCCTCCATGCCGAGGCCGTCGAGGTCCTTCTCGGTCAGCACCAGGTATTGCGGGCAGGTCTCGCCGAACACCTTGAGGCCGCGGCCCTGCGCCCAGCGGATCTGCTCCATGGCCTCGCCGCTGGAGACGTGCACGATCATGATCGGCACGTCGACAAGCTCGGCCAGGCTGATGGCGCGGTGCGTGGCCTCGCGCTCGACCGGGATCGGTCGCGAGCGGCCGTGGAACTTCGGCGCCGTGTCGCCGGCGCGCTCGAGCCGCTCGGTGAGGAAGCGGATGGCGTCGTAGTTCTCCGCGTGCACCATCACCAGCGCGCCGGTCTCGCGCGCCACCGCGAGCACCTCGAGCATCTGCAGGTCGGAGAGCGCCAGGTCCGGGTAGGTCATGAACACCTTGAAGGAGGTGTAGCCGTCGCCCACCAGGGCCGGCAGCTCCTGGCCCAGCACCTGCGCGGTGGGATCGGAGACGATGAGGTGGAAGCTGACATCGACGTGGCACTTGCCCTCGGCCTTGGCGTGGTAGTCCTTGACCGCCTGGCGCAGGCTCTCGCCCCTGCGCTGCAGGCAGAAGGGCATGACCAGCGTGTTGCCGCCGAACGCCGCAGCGCGCGTGCCGCTCTCGAAGTCGTGGGCCATGACGATGCCGGGGCCACTCGGCTGGGCCAGGTGCACGTGGCTGTCGATGCCGCCCGGCAGCACCAGGCGCCCGCGCGCATCGATGATCTCGTCGGCCGAGCCCAGCGCGTCGCCGAGCGCGACGATGCGCCCGTCGCGGATGCCGACGTCGCAGGCGACCGTGTCGCTGGCGGTGGCGACGCGGCCGCCGCGGATGACGGTGTCGAGCCTGGCCATGCGTCGTGCTCCTTCTTTCGCGTCTCCCCGCCCTCAGTAGGCTCTTTCCCACCTCCCCACCTCAGTAAGAGAGGGTCAGGGTGGGAGAGGAAGCTAGCTGCCGCGATAGGTCGTATAGCTCCACGGCGAGACGAGAAGCGGCACGTGATAGTGGCCCTCGGGCTCAGCGATGGCGAAGCGCACGGGCACCACGTCGAGGAAGGGCGGGCGGGTCGCGGCTAGCCCCGCGGCGGCAAAGTAGGCGCCGACGTGGAAGGCAAGCTCGTAGCCGCCGATGCGCAGGGGCGCGCCGGAGAGGAGCGGCGCGGCGGTGCGCCCGTCGGCGTTGGTGACGGCCTCGGCCAGCACCTCCTGCCCGCCGGCCCCGCGCTCGCTCAGGACGACGCGCACGCCCGCCGCCGGACGGCCGCCGGCGACGTCGAGCACATGCGTGGTGAGCCGCCCGGCGGTGCTGGGCCGGCCCGGGCCGTCCACCGCCTCGACGAGGCGCAGGCGGGCGATGTGGCCGACCTCGGCCAGGGCGGCCGCGCGCTCCGCCGCCGGCGGATTGCCGAGCCGGCGCTCGAGCTCGGCCAGGATCGACTCGCGGGTGTGGCGGCGCACGCAGATGACGAAGGGAAAGCCGAAGCGGGCGCGATAGTCGGAGTTGAGCCGCTGGAAGCGGGCGAGCTCCGCCGGGCCCAGGCGGTCGAGGCCGAGGCCGCCCTGCTCGCGGCGCGAGGCGGCGGTGAGGTCCGCAGCCCGGGCCGGCGCCACGCCGAGCTCGGGGTGGCCGCGCAGGAGGGCAAGCTGCGCCTCCTCGCCGGCGGACGCCACCACCGCCAGCATGGCGCGCTCGAGATCGGCGACCGTGACGAACGGGCGCGCCGCCCAGGCCTGCTCGGCCACCCACGGCGCCTTCTCGAAGACGTGGCCGAGGGCAGCGGCGAACGCGGCCCGGTCGGCGCGGTTGAGCTCCTCGAGGGCGGCGGCTGCGGGCATGGCTGTTGCTCCCTTCGCCCCATGTGTAGCGCGCCGGCGGCCGCAGCGGAAACGGACGGCTTGGCACGACCCGGGGCGCACCCTACGATCGGCCCATGACCGCCAGGCAGAGCAAGCCGCCCGCCAAGCGCGCCGCGGGCCGCACCGGCAGTTTGCGCTTCGGGCCGGACCTGATGGCCCGCCTCGATGCCCTCGGCGCCATCACCGAGATCCCGGGCCAGCTCACCCGGCGCTACCTGAGCCCGGCCCATGTGGCGGCGCTGCGCCAGACCGAGGCGTGGATGCGGGAGGCGGGCCTGGCCACCCGCACCGATCCCCTGCTGTCGCTGTTCGGCCGCCGCGAGGGCCGGCGCCCCGGCGCCCCCGCCATCATGATCGGCTCGCATCTCGACACGGTGATCGACGCCGGCCGCTACGACGGCGGCCTCGGCGTGCTCGCCGCCATTGCCGTGGCCGCCGAGCTCGCCCGCGCCGGCGAGGAGCTCGAGCACGCCATCGAAGTGGCGGCCTTCGGCGAGGAGGAGGGCTCGCGCTTCTCGGCCCACATCTTCACCTCCTCCGCGCTCGTGGGGGCCGTGCGCCCCGCCGCGCTCGACACCGGCGATGCGGACGGCATCACCATCCGGGAGGCGCTCGCCTCCGCGGGCGGGGACCCGGAGGGCTGGCGCGCCAGCGTCCGGCGCAAGGGCGAGATCGCCGCCTACCTGGAGCTTCACATCGAGCAGGGGCCAGTGCTGGAGGAGAAAGGGCTTGCGCTGGGCGCCGTCACCGCCATCGCCGGCTCGGTGCGCTCGGCGGTGACGGTCGCCGGTTTCGCCGGCCACGCCGGCACCGTGCCCATGGGCGCCCGCCGCGACGCGCTGGCGGCGGCGAGCGAGATGATCCTGGCGGTGGAGCGCTCGGCGAGGCAGGCGCCCGGCCTCGTGGCCACCGTCGGGCGCATCGAGGCCAAGCCCGGGGCGCAGAACGTGATCCCCGGCCGGGTCACCTTCACCATCGACATGCGCAGCCCCGCCGACGCCCAGCGCGAGCGCGCCCACAAGGCCCTCTGCGGCGAGATCGAGGCGATCGCCGCGCGCCGCGGCGTCCGCGCCGACATCGACACCTTCCAGACCAACCCCGCGGTGGCCCTGGACCCCCTGGTGGTCGACGCCGCCGCCGATGCCATCGCCGCCTGCGGCCAGGAGCCGCTGCGCCTGCCCTCCGGCGCCGGCCATGACGCCGGCATCATGGCCAAGCTGTGCCCCTCGGGCATGATCTTCGTGCGCTGCAAGGGGGGCGTCAGCCACAACCCGGCCGAATCGATCACGGTCGCCGACGCCGACCTCGGCGTGCGCGCCCTGCTCGAGGCGGTGCGCCTGCTCGACCGGCGGCTCGGCCCGCCCGTCAGGAGCCCTGCCCGTAGGTGATCCTCTTGGCGGCGGGCCAGGTGACGCGGTAGCCGAACTCGACCACCTTCTCCTCGTCGGGCTTCACCTCCATCTCCCAGGCGAGCACGCCGCGCTTGTCGTCGAGGTCGCGCTTGGTGGGGGCCGACTTGCCGAGCAGCTCGATCTTGATGTCGGCGTTCTGCGACACCGGAATCTGGTCGATGACGGTGACCGGGATCGCCCGCTCGTGGAGGTTCTTGACGGTGATGCGATAGCTGCGGGTGTCGGTCTTGGAGGAGGTGATGATGCCGGTCTCGGCCCGCTTCTCCTCGGCGACGGTGTGGCGCACGCGCACCGAATCGTCGACGCCGAAGCCCAGCTCGTGCTCCTCGCCCGGGGCCAGCAGCGGCAGGCGGCCGCTGCCGACGAAGGTGGCATCGCGGAACAGCGACACCTGCCCCGGCAGGATCGGCGTGCCGCGCGCCATGGTGAGCTTGGCGTAGAGGTAGGCCTTCTGGTCGCGCTTGGGCACCGTGCGCACCATCAGCGCGGGATCGAGCTGGGCCTCGTCGATCTGCACGCGCTTGGCCTCGCCGGTGTCGGGCACCGACACGCGGCCGGCGATCGCGTAGACGGCCTGGAAGGCCTGGGTCTCCACCTGCGCGCGCGCCTCCTGCGCCGCCACCGCCTCGGGCGCCTTGGCCCGCTGCTCCTCCTTCTCGGCGGCGGCGACGCGGCCGCCGGGCGCCTCGCGCGTGAGCGAGCGCGGCGCGCTGGCCACCGGCGGGGCCGCGCGCGGCTGCGGCGGGGGCGTGTCGGGCTCGTAGTCGATGGTCACGGGGTAGAGCTCCGGCGCGGCGCTGCCGGCGCCGGGGCGCGCGGTGGAGAGGGCGAGCGCCACGTTGTCCCACGGCTCGCCGGTGCGCTGCTGGATGCTGGCGCGGCGCACGAGCTGAAGCTTGGGCGCCTGGGCCCTGGTGCCGGTGCTGAGGCGCGCGTCGTAGAACGGCACCCAGGAGGCGCCGCCCACCTGGTAGCGGATGGAGATGTCGGCCTCGAGCGCGGCGCCGGCATTGACGAACACCTTGACCTCGGTGCGCTCCTCCTGGGCCGGGGCGAGGGAGGCGAGCTTGCCCTCGAGGTCTTTGATCTGGCGGTCGACGTCGCGCATCTTCACCTGCGCGTCGAGCACCGCCTTCTGGGCCTCGGCGAAGCGCTGGCCGATGATGCCGAAGAGCTGGCCCCAGCCGGGCTGCGGGGCCGGGGCGGCGTTGGCGGGCGCGGGCCGGGTGGGCAGCTGGGCCAGGTTGTTGACGAGCGTCTTCTGCGCCTCGGCGGCGTCGGCGGCGGCCTGCAGCACCGCCCGCTCGTCCCTGAGCTTCTCGATGGCGTCCTCCACGCGCTTGCGCTCGGTGGCGGCGACGGCGGCGTCGGTGCGGGGCACGAACACGCGGCGGCTGTCGACGGAGCCGATCTCCAGCCGGCCGGTGGCGCGGCCCTCGACGCGGATCGAGCCGTGGACGGCGCGGGCGGGCAGGTCGGTGAACAGAATGACGTGGTCGCCGCGCTCCAGCCGCACCTTGCCGATGCGGACAAGCTCGGCCCCCTGCGGATAGACCGTCACCGCAACGATGCGCGATGTGCCCTTGACCTCGGCGGCCTGAGCGACGGTGGCGTGGACCGCAAGTGCCGGCAGCACGAGCAAGGCGAGCGCTGGGCGCATGGACGATACCTCCCTGTCCGGGCGTATCGGGCCCGTCGACCCGCCTGCCCGCTGAACCCGGCCAACAGGGTAGCATCCTTCGTGACGCAACTGTGACGGTGCCGCCGCAGCGCAACCAAAAAGCCGCAGGCATGGTTGCCGGACCCTCGACGCGTGCGCCCCGGGGGCGGCGTCCGGCCGTGTCGCGGCACGCGGCGCCGAGGCTTGCGGCTCAAGGAGAAGCGTCTGTGCCCTGACACTCGCCGCGCTCCCCATTTCACGCTGCCGTGACTGCCGCCGGCGGAAGTTTGCGTATATCGTGGGTGCGGCGCGGCCGGTCCTGCCGGGGGGCTCGGGCGCGCTTTCATTGCCCACAGGAGGAAGAAGCGCGCATGTCGAGAGTGGCAATTCCCAAATGGCTCCTGGCCGCCGTCGCCGGCCTGGCCATGTTCGCCTTCGCGCCGCAGGCAAGCTTTGCGGTCAGCGATACGCCCCCGCAGCCGAGGCCGAAGCCCAAGCCGAAACCCAAGCCGAAGCCCAAACCCAAGCCCAAGGAGAGCCGGCTCGACCAGGACCGCATCTACAGCCTGGGCTACTGGCAGGCCAAGGACGGGGACCATGCCGCCGCGCTGGCGACCCTGCGCTCCGCGCCCGATCAGGCCGATCCGCGCGTGGCCACGATGATCGGCTTCTCGCTGCGCAAGCTCGGCCGCATCGACGAGGCGATGGGCTATTACCAGCGGGTGCTCGCCGCCCATCCTGAGCGCACCAACACGCGCCAGTACCTGGGCGAGGCCTATCTGCAGAAGGGCGAGCCGGAGAAGGCCAGGGAGCAGCTGGCCGAGATCGGCAGGCGCTGCGGGACGGCCTGCGAGGACTACCAGCTGCTGGCCGAGGAGATCGCCAGATACGAGGGGAAGGCGGGCTGAGCCGGCATCGGCTCGCGCGCGACTATCGTCGGGGCCCAGCCTGCCGCGTGCGGGCGGGGCCCTTGTCGCTCGACAGGGTGCGCAGGAAGGCGACGAGATCGGCGCGCTCGCGCGCGTCGAGCCGCAGCTTGGGGTCGACATGAACCGCCAGCGAGGGGCGCGCGCGCAGGCCGCCCGCGTAGTGCCGGACCACGGCCGCGAGCGTGGGCAGGGAGCCGTCGTGCATGTAGGGGGCGGTGTGAGCTGCCTCGCGCAGGCCGGGCGTCTTGAAGGCGGCCAGGCCCGGCGTGCCGCCGGCCACCGCGCCGCGCCCCGCGTCGCTCCCCGGCAGGCCGATGTCGTGGAAGCGGTCGTCGGTGAAGCGCCAGCCGACGTGGCAGAGCACGCAGCCGCCCTTGCCGGTGAAGATGCGGAAGCCGCTGAGCTCCCGGGAAGTGAGGGCGGACCGGTCGCCCTCGACCCAGGCGTCGAAGCGGGTGCGGGGCGAGACGAGCGAGCGCACGTAGGAGGCGAGCGCGGCGAGCACGGCGGCACGCGTCGGGGCCGGCTCCGCCGGGAAGGCGGCGCGGAACTCACCGCGGAGGCCGGCATCGGCCTCCAGCCGGCGGAGGATGGTGGGCCAGTCGCCGCCCATCTCCCCGGGCTCGGCGATGGGCATGGCGGCCTGCGCCTCGATCGACGGCGCGCGCCCGTCCCAGAAGAAGGTGCGGGCCCAGGCCAGATTCCACAGGTCGGGGGTGTTGCGGCGCAGCGGCGGACCCGAGACCGAGCGGGCGCGGGCGCGCCCGTCGGTGAAGGAGCGCTGCGGGTCGTGGCAGCTCGCGCACGAGCGCCGGCCGTCGCCGGAAAGGCGCGCGTCGGCGAAGAGGCGGCGGCCAAGCGCGACCTTCTCCGGGGTCATCGGATTGTCGGCGGGGGCGGGCGGGGGACCTTGCGGGCGGGCGAAGCGCTGGCGCCAGGCGGCGTCGAGGTCGGCCGCGGCGTGGGCGGCCGCGGGCGCCGAGGTGGTGTGGGCGGACGGGTCCGCAGCCCACGCCGCCCCGGCCTGCAGGAGGGCAACGAGGAAGAGTGCCGCAAGCGGCGAGCCCGGCTGCCCGGCTGCTCTCTCGCGCCGCCCCGCGCGCCCCCTGCCGTGCTGCTCCATCGCTTCCCCTGCGCCGGCGATGACCACCGATCGCGCGGAGTGAAGCCCATGAGTTAGGCGGCGGAGCGGCCGGCCATGGCGCGCTTCTTCGCCAGGAGGGCACGCTGCGCCTCGTGCCGCTCGCGGATGCGATCGAGGTCTCGCCGGCGCGACTTCGAGGTGCCCGACGACATGAGGATGTCGGCAACGCTGGCGACGCCAGCCGCGTCCAAGCCGCTCAGCTGCTCGAAAAGCGGCCCGAACTTGTCGTCGTGCCCAAGCGCCGCCTTGAGCTCCTCAGCAAGCCGTGCGTAATCGGTGCTGCCCACGGACCCTCCGCCGCGCCGGCCGCGACGCAGGACCCGGACGGCCTCGATCAGGCTACCGATGCTAGCTGATTCGTGTCTTTGGAGCTTGGTTCGGAACGCAACGAGATCATCGAGCCTGCCGCGCGTCGAGGTCTCAGCCATGATGCGCTCGAGCCTTGCCAAGGACGCAACGGTCCGAGCGACGTCGGTCGGTTCGCCGAAGGCCTCCGACTGCTCCGACGGCACCTCGTCGAGAAGGCGCAAGAGATCATCCAGCGGGCGCTTCGCCATTCCGTCGAATATTGCCATCAGCGCCTGGAGCCGGGCGGCAGTCTGGCCGGCGCCCTCGCCCTTGAGTGCCTCGGCAAAGGCGCCGATGGCGGATTTCGTGAGAGCAGCCCTCATCTCCTCGCTCCATCCTGTCGGGCAATGACACCCTCGATGGCAGTCGCCAGTCTATCATACATGCTTCGCAGCCGATCCACCTCGCCCCGCGGTTGCCTGCGGGCATATCCGATCTGCTGGCCGGCACTTTCGGCGAGCAGGGGATTGTGGGTGACGATTGCATCGGAAAGATAAAGATTTTCGTCGAGGCCGGACACCCTCAGCGCGTCCCTAATCGAATCTTCGGCGTCCGCCACGTGTTTGAACGCTTGTCCCGAGTGATAGGCAACTACACCGCCGTACCTGAGAAATGGACACACCTTGGCGGTCTTCAAGGTCTCGATCTGGCCGAGGTAGGAGCCGACAGCTTCGCCGCTGAGCCGATCCAGCACCGTCGGTATGACGACGTGGGTCGCCGCGCACAGTGCCTGTATGCACGCAGTTGTCAGTCGGGGTGGTGCATCGATGATTACGCGGCTGAAATTGGCTTGCACTACCGGATGGTGAAGGATCGAAGCGAGCCGGTAACGCACGTCCGGCCCACTCTCTCCGAATAGCCATTCGATGAGCAGCCGATTCTCCGCTTGCGCAAGGTCGTAGTATGACGGGACGACGCGCAGCGACAGCTCCTCGATGTCGCGCTGCCGGACCACCGGGGCTTGCAGAAGGTCCTCGGGCTTCATCTGCCCGCTCACAAGTCTGGTGGCTAGCGAGTCATGATTGGGGGGAGGGATGCGATCCGCGTCGCTTGCGGTCATCGACGAGGAGGAGCCCTGATAATCCAGGTCGAGCAGGAGCACCGCCTTCCCGGAGGGTTCCGCGAGGCGCTCGCGCAGGGCATAGTGGGCTGCAAGATTGCAGGAGTGGGTGGTTTTGGCGACGCCGCCCTTGTTGTTAGCGAATACCCAGATCGGAATGCTGTCGAGCAGCTTGAGGCGATACTGGTCGTCGGACCACGGCCATTGGACCGGCTTTGTGAGCCAGACGCCCGCGCCCTCGCTGCTGTGAGTGCCGTGGTCGATGCGCCCCACGGCTCGCAAGCCTCTGTCGAGGCGACTCTCGAGCTTCGCGATCTTTGCAAGAAGCGTACGCTTGGTGAGCCACCACCTGCGGAGCCGGGGCCACAACTGCGCCCCTAGTCTCTTTGCGACATATAGGAGCGCGAAGAAGACGAGCGCAGCAGCCAGCTTGATCAGCAGATCAAGTGCACTCGACTCGCCCATTTCTTTCGCCAACCGTTTCCAAACTCCGGCGGCAATATCGAACACGCTGGCTCTCCGGCGGAATTCCAAGGCACCAATTCAGGCGAATCCAATATCGCGGAATGCCGGCAAGGGCCAACTTCTTTGAGCAATCGTCTCACGCCTTGCCGAAGCGGGCCTCCAGCGCGGCGATGTCGGCGGCGGCGAGGAGGCGCAGCGGCGCGCCGCGGGCGAGCACCAGCAGCCTCGCATTCTCCTCGAGCTCCTCGGCGTTGAAGACGGCGTCCTCGAAGGTCCTGCCGGCGACGACGAAGCCGTGATTGGCCATCAGGATGGCGCGATGGGCGCGGGCCCTGGCGCGCACGGCCGCCGCCAGCTCGTCGCTGCCGGGCGGGTGATAGGGAACCATCGGCACGCGGCCGACCCGCATCATGAGATAGGGCGTAACGGGGGGCAGGGCGTTCTCCGGATCGGTATCGGCGAGGCAGGAGAGAAGGGTGGCGCAGGTCGAATGGAGGTGGACCACCGCGCCCGCGTCGGGCCGCTCGGCGTAGATGCCGAGGTGGAGCGGCGCCTCCTTGGAGGGCTTGTCGCCGCCGGCGTGCGCGCCGGCCAGCGTGAGCCTGGAGAGGCGGGCGGGGTCGAGCCGGCCGAGGCAGCTGTTGGTGGGGCTCACCAGCACGTGCTCGCCGAGACGGGCGGAGACGTTGCCGGCGCTGCCGTGGGCGAGCCCGCGCTCGTAGAGGCTGCGGCAGAGAAGGGCGATCTGCTGCCTGAGGGCGGCTTCTTCGGTCATGCGAGGAGGCTCCAGGCGCGGGTGAAGAAGTCGTCGCGGCCGAAGTTGCCGGACTTGAGCGCGAGCGCGATGGGAGGGCCGTCGATCACGCGCGTCCACGGCGCGCCGGGGTCGATCTCCGGGCCGATGGCGAGCGCGCGCGCGCCCAGCGCCGCCACCACCGCGCCCGCCGTCTCGCCGCCGGCGACGATGAGCCGGGTGGCGCCGGCCTTCACCGCCTGGGCGGCGATGGCGGCCATCGCCTCCTCCACCAGCGCCCCCGCCCTGGCCGTGCCGAGGGCGGCCTGGGACCTGCGCACGGCGGCGGGCTCCGCCGTGGCGTAGACGAGGGCGGGGCGGTCGGAGGGCTGGCGGGCGAGCCAGCGGAGGGCGCCCGCGGCGTCCTGGCTGCCGTCGGCCAGGCGCTCGGGCTCGAGCTGGAGGGCGGGCATGCCGGCGCCGATGGCGTGGGCAACCTGGCGCCGGGTCGCCTCCGAGCAGCTGCCCGACAGCACCAGTCGCCGGCCCGCGGCTATGCCGGCCATGGGCGCGGCGCTCGCCGCGCTCGGTCGGATGCCGAAGTTGGCGGGCAGGCCCATGGCGATGCCCGAGCCGCCGGTGACGAGCGGGGCGCCGGCCAGCGCCTCGCCGAGGGCGAGGAGATGGCGGTCGGCGATGGCGTCGGCGACCACGAACGGCCGGCCGGCGGCGGCCTCGGCGGCGATGGCGGCGCGGATCGCCTCGGGCCCGGCCTCGACGGCGGCGAGCGGCACCAGGCCCACCCCGCGCCGCGTCTGCCGCGAGAGCACGCGCACGAGATCGGGATCGCGCATGGGCGTGAGCGGGTGGTCGCGCATGGAGCTCTCGCTCAGCAGGCGGCCGCCGACGAAGAGGTGGCCCATGTAGACGCTGCGCCCGTTGGCAGGGAAGGCGGGGCAGAACACGGCCGAGCCGGCGCCGAGCTCCTCCATCAGCGCATCGGCCACCGGCCCGATGTTGCCGGCGTCGGTGGAGTCGAAGGTGGAGCAATACTTGAACAGGATCTGGCGGGCGCCGCGCCCGCGCAGGGCGCGCGCGCTGGCGAGCGACTGGGCCACCGCCTCGGCCGCGGGGCAGGTGCGCGACTTGAGCGAGACCACCACCGCCTGCGCCTCCGGCAGCGCGGCGGCGGAGGCCGGCACGCCGTTCGCCTGCACCACGCTCATGCCGGCGCGCTTGAGCATGAGGGCGACGTCGGTCGCCCCCGTCAGGTCGTCGGCCACCACGCCCAGCAGCATGCGATCCTCGCGATCCGGCGTCGGACAATCCGGCGCTATCTCACCTGCAGAACGAGCTTGCCGCGCAGGTGCCGGCCCTGGCTCACGCGGTGGGCGGCGGCCGCCTCGCGCAGCGGAAAGATCGTCACCTCCGGCGGGCGCACGGCCCCCGCTTCGACGAGCCCGGCGAGCCGCTCCAGGTGCGGCCGGTCGCGGGCCACATTGGGCCGCAGCGATGCCACGTCGGCGCGGGGCGGCTTCGGCGCCTGCGCGCCCGAGGCGATGAAGGCGGCGCGCCCGCCGGGCCTCAGCACCGCGAAGGAGCGCATCGCCACCTCGCCGCCCACGGTGTCGAACACCGCATCGCAGCCCGCCACCGCCCTGGTGAAGTCCTCGGCATTGTAGTCGATCACCCGCTCGGCGCCGAGGCTTTCCACGTAGGCGCGGTTGGCGGCGCTGGCGGTGGCGATGACGCGCGCGCCGATGTGCCGGGCGATCTGCACGGCGAGGCTCGCCACGCCGCCGGCCCCGCCCTGGATCAGGATGGTCTCGCCCGCCTCGAGCCGGAGCGTGTCCTCGACGGCGACCAGCGCGGTGAGGCCGGCGAGGGCGATGGCGGCGGCCTCGGCGTGGGAGAGAACGGCGGGCTTGCGGGCGACGATGGCGGCCTTGATGGCGATCTTCTCGGCGTAGGCGCCCTCCTGGCCCACGTCGCACACGGCGAACACGGGATCGCCCACGCGCAGGTCGGCGACGCCTTCCCCGAGCGCCGCCACCGTGCCGGAGAAGTCGCGGCCCAGCACGTAGGGAAATCTGGCGGGGGCGTAGACTTGGCCCTCCCGCACCCGCCAGTCGACGCCGTTGACGCTGGCGGCGTGGATGTCGACGACGACCTCGCCGGGGCCGGCCGCGGGGTCGGGCACCTCGCCCCACTCGAGCACCTCCGGCCCGCCGTTGCGCCGGATGAGAACCGCCTTCATGCCCGCGCCTCCCCTTTGCCAGCCGCCGTCTGCGACGCTAAACCGGGATTTGAGCCGGATCGACCGGCGGCGGCAAGTGCAACCAGGCGAAAGCGAGGAGGAGACATGCGCGCGCGGATCATGCGGGCGGCCAGCCGGCCGAGCAAGCAGGCCCCGGCCGCCAACTTCGGCGGCACGGTGTGGCACGAGGAGGTGTTCGCGCCCGAGGCGCCCTCGCGCCTGCGCGCCTCGCGGGTCACGTTCACGCCGGGCGGGCGCACCAACTGGCACACGCACGCGGTGGGGCAGATCCTCTACGTGCTGTCGGGCGTCGGCCGCTTCCAGATGGAGGGCGGACCGGTGGAGGTGCTGCTGCCCGGCGACACGGTGGTGATCCCGCCCGGGGCCAAGCACTGGCACGGCGCCGCCCCGGACCACATGATGGCCCATCTCGCCCTGTCCGAGTCCGACGACCAGGGCCGCGCCACCACCTGGCTCGAGCCGGTGAGCGAGGCCGACTACACCCGCGCCCCGGTCAAGCCGCCTGAGGCCCCCTAACGCTGCGGCGGCACGCGGGCCGGCCTATCGCCGTGCCGCCGCCAGCTCGGCGATGGCCGACAGCGCCTCGTTCGACAGCGGCAGGTCTACGGGCGCGTTGCGCTCGGCGGAGAGATCGGCGGCGGAGTAGACCTCCATCACCATCCGCGCGCTCTCCGGCGTCACCATCGGCGGCGTGTCGCGGATGCAGGCCTCGAGGAAATGGATGGTCTCGGGGCCCATCTGGCCGGCGAACACGTGGTCGACCTGCTCGCCCGGCATGGTCGACATGGGAAAGCGCGTGCCTTCGGACACGGTGTTGAGCCAGTTGTCGCGCTGGGTGTCGTCGAGGAAGAGCGAGCCCTCGGTGCCGGTGATCTCGATCCAGGTGGCGCAGTAGTTGGGGTAGCTCGGCGGCAGGTTCCAGCCGCCGCCGATGGCCACCAGCACGCCGTTGTCCATGGTCACCGTGGTCCACATGATGTCGTAGGAGCCGTTGACGGGCTGCATGTAGCCGTAGGCGCCCTGGGAGTAGACGCGCACCGGCTTGGCCGGCTCCAAGAGCCAGAACACGAAGTCGAGGTCGTGGGTCGATTCCATCGCTGCCGGCGACAGGCGCACGCGCGAGGCGATCTTCTTGCCGAGGTTGCGGGAGAGGTGCCGGCTCACCATCACGCTCACCGGCCGGCCCAGCGTGCCGTCGGCGATCTTCTTCCTGGCATAGGCGATCTTGGTGTTGAAGCGCTGCGAGTAGCCGATGGTGAACTTGAGCCGGCCGCGCCGGGCCAGCGTGATGAGCGTGTCGGCCTCCCACAGCTCGAGCGCAATCGGCTTCTCGAGCAGCACGTGCTTGCCGGCCTCCAGGCAGTCGCGGGCGATGGGAAAATGCGTGTGCTCGGGCGTGGTGCAGATGTAGACCACCGAGATGTCGGGGTTTCGGATGATGTCCTTGTAGTCGAGCGTGGCGGTGGCGGGGCGGGTGAGGGCCTTCACCTCGGCCAGCCGGTCGGGCCTGATCTCGCAGATGTGCAGCTTGTCGACCAGGGCCGAGCGCGACAGCGTCTCGGCGCGGATGCCCCCGCACCAGCCGGTGCCGATCACGGCCGCTTCCACTCGCATCGGCATTCCTCCTCCCCCCGTGTGCCCTCGCCTGGGGCAAGCAGTAAGACCGCACCGCCGAGCCTACAGCCCCAGCAGCCGCTTCGCATTGCCGCCGCAGATGGCGGCGGCGCCGGCCGCGTCGAGCCCCGCCCCGCACACGTGGCCGACCGGATCGTAGTCGCCCATGTCGAAGGGATAGTCGGTGCCCATGACGATGCGGTCAGCGCCGTAGAGGCGCACGAGCTCGGCGAGCTGGTGGGGCGTGAACACCACCGAGTCGAAGTAGAGGCGCCTGAGGTAGGTGGTGGGCGGATGCGGCAGGCTGCCGTGGCTGTCCGAGCGCGCGCCCCAGGCATGGTCGATGCGCCCCGAGTAGCTCGCCAGATAGCCGCCCCCGTGCACGGCCAGGATCTTCAGGTTGGGATGGCGCTCCAGGACGCCGTCGAAGATCAGGTAGTGCAGCGCGATGGTGGTCTCGAGCGGGTTGCCGATGACGTTGTTGAAGTAGAAGCGGGAGAGCCGCTCGGCCTGGGTGAAGCCGTTGGGGTGGATGACGACGAAGGCGCCGAGCTCCTCGGCCTTCTTCCAGAACGGGGCGAAGGCGGGGTCGGACAGCTCGCGGCCGTTGACGTTGGTGAGGATCTGCACGCCCTTGAAGCCGAGCTTCCTCACGCAGCGCTCGAGCTCTTTTGCCGCTTCGTTGCCGTCGGGCATCGGCACGCTGCCGAAGCCCTTGAGGCGGTCGGGCCTCCTGGCCACGAACTCGGCGATGCCGTCGTTGACGACCTGGGCGGCCCGGACCGCGATCTCGACCGGCACGGCGTAGTAGCACTGCGGCGGCGGCGGCTTCACCACCTGCACGTCGACGCCCATGGCGTCGAGATCGGCGAGGCGCCTGTCGAGGCCGCCGCGGGCGAGGATGTCGGCCTCCTGCTTCTGGTTGAGCGCCCGCGTCTCGGCGTCGGCGAAGCGCACCAGCGGGCTCGCCAGCGGGTCCATGTGCGGCTTCACCAGCTCGGCCGCCGCAGGCACGCCGACGTGGGAGTGAAAGTCGACGGTGAGGCTCTTGGGCCGCACCTCGCGGCCCGGCCGCCCCGGCGCGCGCGCGGTCGAGGCCTCGTACTTGTTCCACTGCGCCATGCTCGTCTCCTTCAGCCTGTCATTCGCCGTAATCGCGGGCTAATGCACGCCCAGATGCTGCACCACCACCGCGTCCCCCATCCTGACCTCGCTCGCGCGGCCGGTGAAGACCACGTGGCCGGAATTGATGATGGCGATGTCGTCGGCCAGCTCCCAGGTGAGCTTGATGTTCTGCTCCACCAGCACGATCGACAGGCCCTCGCTTTTGAGGCGGGCGATGGTGCGCCCCACGTCGGCGACGATCTGCGGCGCCAGCCCTTCCGATGGCTCGTCCATCAGCAGCACGCGCGGGTTGCCCATCAGCGCGCGGCCGATCGCCAGCATCTGCTGCTCCCCGCCCGAGAGCAGGCTGGCGAGCTGGTTGCGCCGCTCGGCGAGCCTGGGAAACATCGCGAACACCGCCTCCACCGTCCAGAACGCCTTGCCGCCGCGGGGGATGCGCGCGGCCACCGCCAGGTTCTCGCGCACGGTCAGGCTCTTGAACACGCGCCGGCCCTGCGGCACCAGCGCCACGCCCTGGGCGGCGATGGCCTCGGGCGGCAGGCGCGTGACGGGGGTCCCGAACACCTCGACCCGGCCCGCCCGGGGCGGCAGCAGCCCGACCGCCACGTTCATGCAGGTCGACTTGCCGGCGCCGTTGCGGCCGATCAGGCCAAGCACGCGCCCAGCCCCGGCCGCGAACGTCACCTTGTGCAGCACGTGGCTGTCGCCGTAGTAGGCGTCGACCTCCGACAGGCTGAGGGCCTCAGCTGCCAAGATACACCTCCCGCGTGCGCTGGTCGGCCACCACCTCGGCGCGGGTGCCCTCCACGATCACCTCGCCGAAGTGCAGCAGCGTGATGCGGTCGGCGAGCTCGAGCGCCACGTCCATGTTGTGCTCGATCATCACCATCGTCACCTCGCGCGGGATGTCCGCCAGCAGCCGCTGGATGTCGCGGCGCTCGTCGATCGACAGGCCCGCGAACGGCTCGTCGAGCAGCAGCACCTTGGGCTCCTGCGCCAGCGCCATGGCGATCTCCACCCGCCGGCGCTCGCCATAGGAGGTCTGCGCCAGGGGCCGCTCGGCGATGGAGTCCAGGCCCACGCGGGCGAGCGCTGCCCGCGCGCGCTCGGCAAGCTGGTGCTGGCCGGCGAGCGGCACCAGGGCGTTCCAGCGCAGAGGCGACAGGCCGAGCAGCGCCAGCATCACGTTGTGCAGGATGGTGTCGCGCGGGAACAGGGTGATGATCTGGTAGGTGCGGGCAAGGCCCATGTGCGCGCGCCGGCGGCTCGGCGCGCGGGTGATGTCGCGGCCGTTGAGCGTTATGGTGCCGCGGTCGGGCGCCAGCTCGCCCGTGATCAGGTTGAAGAGCGTGGTCTTGCCGGCGCCGTTGGGGCCGATCACGAGCCGCCGCTCTCCCGGCTCCACGCTCAGGTTGACGTTGCTGGCGACCCGCAGGCCGCCGAACGACTTGTCGAGCCCGGCGACGGCGAGCGCGCTCATGGTCCGCGCTCCGGCAGCGGGGCGAGAGGCGTGCGCGCGCCGGCGGGCTCGGCGGGCGCCCGCGAGGGGGCCCGGCTGGCCCCGTCCCGCCGCGCCTCTCCGATGAGGCGCTGGCGGGCGGCCCGCCACAGCCGCGCCGAGCCCGGCACCAGCCCCTCGGGCATGAAGCTGATGATGAGGATGAAGATCAGGCCCAGCACCAGGTTCCACCGCTCCACGTAGGCGCTCACCACGTTCTTCATGATGACGACGATGGCGGCGCCGAAGATCGGCCCGAGCAGGGTGCCGCTGCCGCCCGAGATCACCATCAGCAGCGCCTCGGCGGAGGTGGTGAGCGCCACCACCTGCGGGCTGATGAACTGATTGTAGTAGAGGAACAGGAGGCCGGCGACGCCCGACCACAGGCCCGAGAACAGGATGGCGAGGAAGCGGATCAGCCACACGTTGTAGCCGAGCGCGGTCATGCGCCGCGGCTGGTCGCGGGTGCCGGCCAGGCTGGCGCCGAACGGCGAGCGCACCAGCATCGCCATGCTCGCCACGGCGAGCAGGAACACGACGAGGGTGGCGTAGTAGAAGGCGCCGGCGCCGGCCAGCGACAGCCCGAAGGGGGCGGGGCGCGAGCCGACGTTGATGCCGTTGTCGCCGTTGGTGAGGCTGGCCCAGCGGTAGGCGATGCCCCACAGGATCTGGCCGATGGCGAGGGTGATCATGAGGAAGCCGATGCCGGTGGCGCGCAGGGCCAGCACGGCGAACACGGCGGTGGTGGCGAGGGTGACGGCGAGGGCGGCGGCGTCGGCGGCGAGGTGGCCATGGCCGGCGCCGATCAGCAGCGCCGCGGTGTAGCCCGCCATGGCGAAGAGGCCGGCGTGCCCGAGCGAGACGAGGCCGGCGTAGCCCACCAGCACGTTCAGCGCCAGCGCCAGCACCGCCCACAGCAGGATCTGGCTGGCGATGTTGACGTAGTAGCTGTTGCCCACCCACGCCGGCAGCGTCAGCAGCAGGGCGAGCGCGGCGGCGACGGCGAGGTGTCGGGGCGCGAGGCGGATCACGATACCACCCGGCCGAACAGACCCTGCGGCCGCAGCACCAGGATGAGAAGCATGGGCAGGAACAGGATGACGTAGGCGAGGTCGGGGAACATCGCCTGGCCGAAATTGTAGAGGAAGCCGATGAGGAAGCTGCCGACCAGGGCGCCCAGCAGGCTGCCGATGCCGCCCAGGATGACGACGATGAGGGCGAGCGGCAGCATCTCGAAATCGAGGCCCGGATAGACCGACAGATAGGGCGCGCCCATGACCCCGCCGAAGGCCGCCAGCGCCGCGCCCAGCGCGAACACCAGCGTGAAGAGCTGCGAGACCTTGATGCCGACCACGCGCGCGATCGGCGCATCGTCGACGCCGGCGCGGATCATGGCGCCGAGCCGGGTCCAGTCGACCAGCAGCCAGAGCGCCGCCGCGATCGCCACCGCCACCATGACGATGACCAGGCGGAACAGGGGGAAGTAGAGGCCCGCCACCTGCACCACCCCGCGCAGGTGATCGGGCGTGGCGGGCTGCCAGGGGTCGCCGGTCCACAGCATCAGGCACACGTCGCCGACGATGAAGGCGAAGCCCAGCGTCAGCAGCACCTGCGGCAGCACCTGGCCCTCGAGCCGGCGCAACAGGAAGCGCTCGATGAGCCCGCCGATGACGGCCATGGCCGCGGCGCTCGCCAGGGCCGCGAGCCAGAAGTTGACGCCCTGCCAGAGCAGGGTGACCCCCAGATACGCTCCCAGCATGAAGAACGAGCCGTGCATCAGGTTGGGGATGCGCATCAGCCCGAAGATCAGCGAGAAGCCGGAGGAGAGCAGGAACAGGAGGCCGCCCAGCGCGATGCTGTTGACGGCGAGCGTCAGCCACAGGCTCATGGCCTGCCTCTCCCCGCTTGCGGGGAGAGGGTCGGGGTGAGGGGCGGCCGCAAATGCCGTCGGAGCCCTACGCCGCCATCCGCCCTGACCCTCTCCCCACCGAAGAGTGGGGAGCGGGAGCTCCCGCGCGCCTGACCCATGCTCGGCTTCAATTCTCCAGGTGCTTGGCCGGAGGATAGTCGCGAGCATAGACCGGATTGGCCAGGAACGCCTTCTCGTCGTAGGTCCAGAACTGGCTGACGCTGGGGTAGGTCTTGATCACGGTGTTGACGAGCTTGCCGTCCTTCTTCTCGCAGCGGCGGATGAACACGTCGCCCACCACGTTGCCGTACCGGTCGAACTTGACAGGCCCGCGCGGAGTGTCGGCGATCGACACCTTGTGCAGGGCGTCGGCCAGCGCCTTGCGGTCGTCGGCCTTGGCCCCGAGCATGGCGATGGCGGCCTCCACGCACTGCCCGGCCACGTACATGCCGGCCGAGTAGCCGCCGGGCAGCACGTTGTAGTCCTTGGCCATCGCCTCCACGAACCGCTTGTTGCTCTCCGAGCCGAACGAGGAGGAGTAGAAGGCGGCCGAGATCACGCCGACCGCCTCGTCGCCGAGGCTTCTCAGCAGGGCGTCGTCCATGGCGGTCCAGCCGGCGAGCAGCGGGATCCTGCCCTTGAGGCCGAGGTCGGCGTAGGCGCGCATGAACTTCACCGGGTTGGAGCCGGCGAAGCCGTTGAACACGCAGTCCACGTTCTGGATCTGGGCGATGAAGGGCGTGTAATCGGGCGTCACCAGCGGCGGCCACAGCTTCTTGACCACCTTGCCCCCGTTGTCCTCGAACACGCGCTGGAAGCCCGCCATCTGCTCGTAGCCGAAGGCGAAGTCCTCGGAGATGGTGGCGGCGCGCGCGTACTTGAGCTCCTTGGCCGCGTAATCGCCCATGGCGTGGCAGCACTGGGCGGAGGTGGCGGACGGGCGGATGACGAACGGGTTGGCCTTGCGCTGGGTCACGTCCTCGGCCGCCGCCAGGCTGATGAGCGGCGTGGCCTGGTCGCGCACGTAATCGGTGATGGCCAGCAGCTCGAAGGCGGCGAGCGGCCCCAGGATGACGTTGACCTTGTCGCGCTCGATCACCTCCTGGGCCTTGGTCTTGGCGCCGGCGGGATTGCCGCCGGTGTCCGCCACCAGCAGCTCCACCTTGCGGCCGGCGAGCGTGCCGCCCTTCTCCTTGAGGAAGGTGGCGATGCCCTGCTCCATCTGGATGCCGCCCTGGGCCAGCGGCCCGGTCTTGACGGTGAGGAGGCCGATCTTGAAGGGGGCAGCCTGGGCGAGCGCCGGCGCCGGGAACCTGCCGGCGGCGACGCCGGCGCCCGTTGCCAGCATGCCCTTGAGGACGGTTCTGCGCTTGATGGCCATGGCTTTCACTCCCTAGGCTCGTGGTCGCTCGCTGTCGCCGCCGCGCCGGCGGCCTTCTCCGGTCGGAACGATGGGCAGCAGCAGGTAGGGCCGGCGCCCGGGCCCGAAATGCAGGCTGGTGGTGCCGCCGAAGACGGCGGCCGGGCGGTCGTGCGGGTCGTCGTGCAGGAACGGCCCGCAGCCCCTGAGCTCGTTCTTGAAGTTGGAGAGCCGCCCGCCGCTCGCGCCCGCGTACTCGTAGTCCTTGCCGCGCACGGTGAGGCCGATGCGATACCCCGCAGGCAGCACGACCGACGTGGGCCAGATCTCGACGTCGAGCTCGGCCACCTCGCCCGGCGCCAGCGGCCGGGGCTCGTCGTGGGTGTGGTAGGGCCGGTAGGGGCGCGACAGCCCGGCATCGAGCTTGCGGTGCGAGGCCCGGAGCCAGCCCTGGGCGATGGGGGTGTGGGGGTCGATGGCGCCCTGGAACACGAGCTCGCGCAGGTCCGGCGCGAACGCGCGCACCACCAGGAAGATGTCGGCATCGCGGGTGGACGACGACACGAAGAGCCTGGCGGCCGCCGGCCCGGTGATCTCGGTCTCGGCCGCGAGCGGGGCGCTGAGGAACGTCACGCCGTCGCCGAGCGCGGGGAAGCTCACCACGGCCGCCCGGCCGCTGCCGCGCTCGCGCAGGGCGCCCGCCTCCGCGTCGAGGTAGAGCCTGGTCCAGCGCGTGCGCGCGAGCGGCCACTCGTCCTCGGCCCGCTCCACGAACCGGTCCGGGTGGCGCACCTGCAGCAGCACCCGGGGCTGGCGCTGCCAGCCGTTGTCCTTGCCGTGCAGGAAGTGATCGAAGAAGCGCAGCTGCAGGCTGCGCCCGTAGTCGGTGTAGAAGTGCGTCCAGTGCTCGAGGCCGTGCGCCTCCAGCCACTTCTGCCGCGAGGCGGCGCGCACGAAGCCCTCGAAGTTGCCGCGCGTGTGCAGGCCCTGGCCGCCCCAGTTGGCGGCCGTCAGCAGCGGCACCTCGATGCGCGACCATACCGGCGAGCGGGCCTTGTGATAGTCGTCGTCGAGGGGATGGGCGCGGATCTCGGCGCCGAAGTCGCAGCGGTTGCGGGCAAGCTCGGCCTCCGGGAGCCGCCCCGGCCCGCACACCGGCCCGCCGTGCACGCGGCTCCTGCCCCCGCGCGCGCCCGCGCCGTGCTGCACGGTCTTCACCTGCATGTCGTACCAGTGCTGCCAGAACGTGCTCAGGATGCCGCCGTGGTGCGTCATGTCGCGGTAGAAGTCGGCGGCGCCCTCCCAGATGCACATGGCGGCGAGGTGCGGCGGCCGCAGGGAGGCCACGTGCCACTGGTTGATCGCGTAGTAGGAGACGCCGTTGAGGCCAATCCTGCCGTTCGACCAGGGCTGGGCCGCCGCCCATTCGATGCAGTCGTGGAAGTCTCTGGTCTCGCGCGGCGAGAAGTGGTCGATGCGGCCCGGCGAGCCGCCGCAGCCGCGCGAGTCCACGCGCACGCAGGCATAGCCGTGCGGCACCCACTTCTCGGGGTCCACCACCTCCCAGTTCTGGTACTTGTTGCTGGAGCCGGCGGTGACGTCCGGGTGCTGGCGCGCCATGCGCTCCCAGGCGCTCGGATAGCCGTCCTGGAAGGCGAGGCCCTTGGCGTAAGGGCCGTAGGTAAGAAGCGCGGGATAGCGGCCCTCCGCCGTCGGTCGGAACACGTCGCACCTGAGCACGACGCCGTCGTCCATGGCGATCGGCACGTCCCAGTCGATGCGCATGCCGTCGCGCACCTCCGACCGCGTCCGCGCCGCCGCGGCCCTCGGGCGGCGGGTTTGCCGGGGCTCCTCCAGGCGCGGCCGCAACGGATCTCCTCCCCACGTGCGGTGGTCTTGTCGTGGCAGCGAGCCTACGGTCCGCCGTCGCCCCGCGCAATTCGTATCAGCCTGCTTTCCGATCAGCTTTCCTGATGCGGCGCATGCCGGCCGGTGATGGAGAGGGCGGCAGGCCGGCCGCTGGACGTGCGCGCTCACTCCGCCGTCCAGCCGCCGTCGACCACGAGCGCGCTGCCGGTCATGAGGGCGGAGGCGTCGGAGGCCAGGAACAGGATGGCGCCGGTGATGTCGCCGAGCTGGCCGAGACGCCCCAGCTTGATCTTGGCCAGCACCTCGGCCTTGAAGGCGGCGTTCTCGAAGAACGGCCGCGTCAGCGGCGTCTCGAGGAAGGTGGGGCCCAGCGAGTTGACCCTGATGCCGTGCGGGGCGAGCTCGATGGCCATCGCCTTGGTGAAGCCCTCCATGGCGTGCTTGGAGGCGCAGTAGACCGTGCGGCGGGCGGCGCCGACGTGGCCCATCTGCGAGGAGACGTTGATGATGGAGCCCGGCCGCCCGGCCGCGATCAGCCGGCGGGCCACCGCCTGGGCCACGAAGTAGGCGGCGCGCACGTTGAGCCCCATGATGGCGTCGAAGTCCTCGACGGTGACGTCCATCAGCATCTTGGGGCGGTTGGTGCCGGCATTGTTGACGAGGACGTCGAAGGGCTCGGCCGCGGCCAGCGCGGCCTGCATCGCGGCGAGGTCGGTGACGTCGAGCGCCAGGGCCTCGGCCTGCTGGCCCCGCTGCCGGATGGCTGCCGCCGCCTCCTCGATCTGCGATGCGGTCCGCGCCGCCAGCGTCACGTGCGCGCCGGCGTCGGCGAGCACGGCGGCGGCCGCGAGCCCGATGCCGCGCCCGGCGCCGGTGACGAGCGCCCGCTTGCCGTCGAGGCGGAAGGAGGGCGCGGCGGCGAGATCGACGGTCGTCAAGTTGGCCCCCTCTCGGGCTCGGCGGGTCCCGGCAGCGGTGCGCAGCAGTTTCACTCCGCCGCCTGCGCGTAGGGCACGTTGCGGCCGCCATAGCGGCGCACGCGCACGTTGGCCTGCTCGGCGTGGGCGGCAAAGCCCTCCAGGATGCACAGGCGCGAGCACACCTCCCCGATCTGCGCCGCGGCCTTGTCGGTCGTCACCTTCTGGTAGGTGCAGGTCTTGAGGAACTTGCCGACCCACAGCCCCCCGGTGTAGCGCGCGGCCTTCCTGGTGGGCAGCGTGTGATTGGTGCCGATCACCTTGTCGCCATAGGCGACGTTGGTGCGCGGGCCGAGGAACAGGGAGCCGTAGTTCTTCATGTTGGCGAGGAAGAAGTCGGGGTTGCGGGTCATCACCTGCACGTGCTCGGAGGCGATGCGGTCGGCCTCGGCCACCATCTCCTCCTCGCTGTCGCACACGATCACCTCGCCCATGTCGGCCCAGGCCTTCCCGGCAGCGTCGGCGGTCGGGAGAATCTTCAGGAGCCGGTCGACCTCGGCCATGGTGGCGCGGGCCAGCTTCTCCGAGCTGGTGATGAGCACGGCAGGCGAGGTCGGCCCGTGCTCGGCCTGGCCCAGGAGGTCGGTGGCGCACAGCTCGGCATCGACGCTGTCGTCGGCGATGACGAGCGTCTCGGTGGGGCCGGCGAGCAGGTCGATGCCGACGCGGCCGAAGAGCTGGCGCTTGGCCTCTGCCACGTAGGCGTTGCCGGGGCCGACGATCATGTCGACGGCCCCGATCGTGCCGGTGCCGAGCGCCATGGCCGCCACCGCCTGCACGCCGCCCAGCACGTAGATCTCGTCGGCGCCGCCCAGGTGCATGGCGGCGACGATGGCCGGGTGCGGCCCGCCCTTGAACGGCGGGGCGCAGGCGATGATGCGCTTCACGCCCGCGACCTTGGCGGTGACGATCGACATGTGGGCGGAGGCGACCATGGGGTAGCGCCCGCCCGGCACGTAGCAGCCGATCGAGCCGACGGGGATGTGCTTGTGGCCGAGGATGACGCCCGGCAGCGTCTCCACCTCCAGGTCCTGCAGGGTGGCGCGCTGCTTCTCGGCGAAGCCTCGCACCTGCGCCTGCGCGAACTTTATGTCCTCGAGGTCGCGCCTGGCCACCTGGCCGATGGCGCGCTCGATCTCCTGGGGCGAGAGCCTGAAGGATGCCGGCGACCACTTGTCGAACCTCTGCGACAGCTCGCGCACGGCGGCATCGCCGCGCGCCTCCACGTCGGCCAGGATCTGCTCGACCGTGGCGCGCACGGCCGCATCGGCGGCCTTGATGGCGCTCACGTCCATTCCGCGCTTGAGATAGCGAGCCATGGGGGGCCTCCTGCCGGCAGTGCGAGGCGGCGGCCGAGGCCGCCGGCGGAGGCCGAGGTTAGGCCAGCGGCCGCCGCGCTCCAAGCCTCGCCGCGGCCGCCCAGCCTGGCGGCGGGGCCCGCCCGGCGCGGCGCTCAGGTCTCAGGCCCGTTGCCGGCCGTGCCGATGATGCGGTCGATCTCGAAGGCGAGGTCGGAGCGCGCCTTCTGCACCGCGTTGATGAGCTTCTTCCTCTGCTCCCACAGCCGCCGGTGCGCCTCCTGCTCCCTGGTGTCGAGGTCGAGCATGCGGGAGGCCTGCGTCTCCACCTGGTCGAGGAGGCCCTTGCAGTGCTCGGAGGTGATGAAGTCGTAGAGCTCCATCGACTTCCTCTCGCGCCCCTCCTTGCTCACGCGCAGCTCGTGCAGGCGCACCACCTGGTCGCGCATCATCTGGGCGATGGCCACCACGCGGGCGGGCGCCGCCACGATCACGCCGTCCTGGTAGTGCACCTGGGCCTTGTCCTTGGGGAACTTGTTGCTCGACAGGACGGCGTGGTCGGCGCCGTGGGCGATCTTGTCGGCGCGCAGCTTGCTCACGAACTCGTTCTGCCAGGCATTGCGGTTCTTGGCGTCGTAGACGATCCGGCCGCACAGCTGGCCGTTGTGCCTGACCTCGTGGATGACGTCGGCGCCGTTGACCCCCTTGGGCACGCGCTGGATGGTGTCGCCGAGGCCCTCGAAGGCCTCCTTGAGCCGCTCGAACAGGTCGATCTCGGAGCCCTCGCCCAGCTCGTTGGCGGTCCTGCCCTCGAGCTTGCGCTGCAGGTCGGCGAGGTCGGACTGCAGCTTGAGCACCTTGGCGCGCTCGGCCAGGATCAGGGCGTCCTTCTCGCGCTGCACGTCCTCTCTCTGGCGCACCAGCGCGGCCTCGATCTCGGCCACGCGCCGGGTCACGGCGGCCTCCTGCTCGGCCTCGGCGGCCGCCGCCCGCTCCTGCGCCGCGGCGCGCTCGCGCTCGGCTGCCGCCAGCCTCGCCTCGGATTGGGCGAGCCGGGCGGCGAGCGCCGCCTCGGCCGCTGCCGCCGCCTCGCGCCGGGCCGCCGCCACCCGCTCCTCGGCGGCAGCCGCAGCTTCCGCGCGCACCTTCTCCACCGCCTCGCGGGCGCTCGCCTCGTTGGCGGCGATCTGGCGGGCGAACTGCTCCTCGAGCCGGCGCGTCACCTCGGCGTGCCGCGTGCGCTCCTTCTCCTCGATGCGGGCGGCGATCTCGGCCGCCTTGGCGCGCGGGATCGGCTGCTCGCACCAGGGGCACACCTCCTCGGCCCCGTGCGCGTGCGGCTTCGCCGCCTGGCGGCTCGAATGCTGGAACAGGCCCATGGGCAATGCCTCCTGTTGGCGCGCCGTGCGGTCGGTGCGGCGGCTCCGCGCCCCGGTCCGGGGCGCCGCGGCAGGCGCCCCGCGCTGCTTCTGCGGCGGGCCGCACCCCACTCATAAAGCGAGTCGCGGGCGTCTGCGCGAGCAGGATGTTAGCATTTTGTTCTTTTTATGTTCTTGACCCGCTCGGGGAATTATCCGGTTGAAAACCCATCGGAATGGTGTTCTCTGTCGCCTGAAAAATAGGCGGGAAGGTGACTGCGATGTCGGTTCTCAACGCTCCCTACTTCCACGATGAGGAAGCGGCGTTCGCGAAGCTGGAAAGCATCGTCTGGCCGGATGGCCCCGTGTGCCCGCACTGCGGCGCGTTGGATCGCATCTATGCCCTGAAGGGCGTGCGCTCAAAGCCGAGCAAGAAGCATCCGCAGGGCATTGAGCGCTTCGGTCTCAAGAAGTGCGGCCACTGCCGCAAGCAGTTCACGGCCCGCGTCGGCACCGTCTTTGAGAGCAGCCATATCCCGCTGCACAAGTGGTTCCAAGCGGCGCACCTTCTGTGCTCAAGCAAGAAGGGCATCAGCAGTCACCAGCTGCACCGTGTTCTCAAGATCACCTACGAGGCGGCTTGGTTCGCCTCCCACAGGCTTAGGGAAGCCATGCGGGCCGGCCCCTTGACCCCGATGGGCAGCGGCGGCGTGGTTGAGATTGATGAGACGACGCAGGGCCGGCAGGCGGGTGCGCCGAGCCGCAAGGAACTCCGCAGCCATGAATACGGCGGCTGGGCGTTCCGCAATGTCGTGTTCAGCCTTGTCGAGCGGGGCGGCAACGTTCGCAGCTTCCACGTCAGCGGCACCACCATCGCTGAGTTGATGCCGATCATCCGCGCGAACATTTCACATGAGGCGCAAGTGATGATGGACGCGGCGAGCTCGTACAAGTACATGAACGAGCCGGCTGCCGATGGCAGCCGACCGTTCGCCAGCCATGACCGGATCGACCATAGCCAGAAGGAATACGCGCGCTACGAGCTAGGCCGCGTTGTGATCCACACCAACACGGTTGAGCGCTACTTCAGCCTCTTCAAGCGCGGCATGCGCGGCGTCTACCAACACTGCTCAGAGAAGCATCTGCGCACCGCTATCTCGCCGAGTTCGACTTCCGCTACAACAATCGCAGTGCTCTTGGCATTGAAGATGAGGTGCGCACCGAAAGGGCGCTGCGCGGTATCAAGGGCAAGCGCCTGACCTATCGAGGGCGCTCGTCGGCCCAAGCGTGACGCGTAGACGAAAGATCGAACGTAAGTAGAACAAATTTGACTTTGGTTCCGATTCGGCGTACATAGGTAACGCTGGTTGCGACCACCCTCTCGGGCTGGAGTGCACCTGCTTATGGCCTACTACCCGAATTGGAACCAAGGGTAGCTAGTGGGGGCGCCTGTGCGAGGCGCCCTCATTCATTTGAGCCGTTTAATGCCATCATTGCCGCCGCGCTCAACCAACGTGTTGAGCACTCGTCGGGGTATAGCATCGTGGATATCGCCGAAGCTCAGATCGACTTCTTTCTGCGACAGGCGACCGCTTTCTTTCCGGCGCTTGAGAAGGGTGGCATACGCCACAAGGTCAGCTATTTGGATGAAGTGAGAACTGCCGGACTCCTTGAAGTTCAGGTCTTTTATGGCGCATGTCAGAGGGATGTTTTTTGTAGGCGCTCCAGACGCCCACGCGCCCATCATTGAGCCTGTGGGTAAGTGAACGCAGGCCTTTCGGAAGAGGCGGCGATACTCGGCATGGCCCTCATCGCAGAACATAACCATCGACATACCCTCAGCGTCGCACTGCCTCTGAATGCGCTGCAACGCTGCGTACAAGGTGGCTTCTAGGCGCGAGTGTCCGTACAAAGCGTAGCCCTTGGGAGCGGTGATCGAGAAGATCGTGCGGTCTGGCAAGAAATCGAGCTTCTCCAGTGCGAACTTGTAGACGGCATGGGCCTTGCCGCCGTAGATCGCGCCCTTGCCCCGCCAATACCTATTGCGGCCCGTCGCGAGCTTTGAGCCCTTCAGCTCCTTGGAGATCGGCACGCCGAATTGTTGGTAGAGTGCGCGCCGCCACTCCTTCACACCATTCAGCCAGTGGTCCCAGTCAATGGCGATACTGCCATCCGGCGTGCGCACCAAGGTTGGAACGCGAATGAACGCCATGACGAAGTCCTCCTTGTCGTCGGACTCATCGGCGTAGATTGTGGACAGGCCTATCGGCCTCAATGTTCTCGGTGCCATGCCGGCTCCTCCCGTATGGGCAGATGGAGCCGGCCTTGACGCCCTCAGCGAAACGAGGATACTGCCGCTGCGTTCGTTTACGCTCCCGCCGCCGGCTCCTAAACCGAGCGGGATTAATTGGCCGCACGGGTCTGAACCACCCGTGCGGCCGTTCCACTAAGGGATTGCCGAGTTGTCGGCAAGATCGTGTAGAAGATTCTTTTTGCTTGACATTTCAAGTCACTCAGCTGGCGGATGATTCGTATGAATCGGAATGGCGCTCATGGGCAGTAAGAAGCCTGAAGCTCAGCAGCATCGCGAGTTCGTCAAAGCCGCCCGTGAGCTTGGCGCGGACGAGAGCGAGGAAGCCTTCGACAAGGTACTGAAGCGGGTTGCCAAGGCGCCGCCGCCCAAGTCAGTGCAGAAGCGGAAGGCGAAGCGCAAAGAGTGCGGCTGATCCGCGCTAGCCCATAAAGCGCAACGAAATCTCTGCGATCTGCCGCCATATTTCGGGGGCTTTGCCAATGATCGTTGACAATTTGGGCACCAGCAAGGGCGAGACTACTACTGTCGTAGGCTCGTAAAAAATACGAGCAAAGCTAAGGGGGCCAGGCTTGGTTGGTCCGCGCGCTCGCCAGCCGAGAAAACTGAAAAGGATGAAGGCTGCAAGCGCGGTTGCGCCAGCTGCCCACAGCGCCCATCCTGGCAATGAGTCGCGAAACTCGCTGAAGATGAGCGCGCTTGCAAAGAGGGTGGCGGCCAGGGAAAAAGCGTACCGAACTGCGATTCGCTTCATGCGCCAGCGAACGAAGCGGTTGCCGTACCGTCTGGTCCAATTGGCGAGGAGGTCGCGGAGCGTGATGGTTCCAGCTCCAGCAACGAAGCCTAGTAGCAAGGCGACGGCGTCGTCTTTGCCGATTGACCGAATGGCTTCGCTGATGGCCACCCAGACGATGGAAAGGGCGCCATCCAAACTGTCCACCACGGCTGAACCCCCACGCCTAAACGATACGAGAGCTTTGCAGTGACCGCCCTAACGTAAGTTGCGCATGCGACCGTCACAAGAGAACAAAACGCGTCGACTTCCCAAGCGATCGTAATCCGCTGTTGCGTCTCGAAAAAATCGACCTTCATGCGAGACGCGCTCAATGGGCGATTCGACTGCTCGATTCGGCTTGGCGAACTTCTTGGCTGGGCCAGCGACACCGGAGGAGGTGGGGTCTAACCTAAGGAACCGGCTTGGCATTTCGCATCCGACGCGTGAACCGTGGGCGTGGACGCGGGACTACCCAAATCTGGCGCGGTTCCTAGCCGAAGGCATCCCGTTAGCGCTAATGGCGTTCGGGGCGAGGGCGCCCGCCCGCCTGCCATCCCTACCCCGGCCAACGCCAGCTGGCGAGTGGCCGACTACGGCTGCGGTTCGCATCGGTGACAGGGTATTCACAGGCGATAGCCATTTCGACGCCGTAACGAAAGCCCAGGCGGCGCTTGGCGAGGATGTCACGCATCGCTTGCTTTCGGGGGGCGGGAATACCGTCGCGTTAGACGGCTTCATAACGAACACGGGACGCTACGTGAGCCGCGAGGAGGCGGGCCGAATGCTGGATGGCCTCAATGATACCCGCCACTACAAGACTTGGTTTGGCAACGATAGGAAGGGGGAAGCCGGCCTTTCGTCTGAGGCGCTTGAACTCTACGACCCCAAGACGGGGCGAGAAAAGCCATGACTGCCGCCCAGTTTTATGAACGGATCCTAGTCGAGCTTTCTGCGCTGCCAGCTACCGACGCAGCTTTGTTGGTAGATAGTCTACGTCGGACCTTAGCCTCTTCAGCTCCCGCCCCATCACGTCCACGTCGTTTTGCAGTTTCTGGAGGGCTCGCGCGATGTTCAAGAGTGCGACGCTCATGTTGTACATCGCTGGGTCTCTCTCCGCCGAGACGTGGTTCTGAATGTTGTCATCGGCAGCCCTGATCGGATCGTGAACTGACATCAGCTCTGCCCTCCTCAATGACGAGGAGTGAACACTAGTCATTCTCATGGGTTTGTCAACCATAGAATGCCCCCCGCTCGGGCTCGCGCCGCGGCGCGCCGCAAGGTTGGCCGCAGGGGCCGGCCGGTCAGGGCGTGGCGAGGCGGCCTAACGTTCCGGTCTGCACCAGCCACATCACCGCGATCAGCGTCACGACCGACGCCAGCGTGCCGAACAGCACCAGGCTCGAGGCTTGCTCGATCCACGTGCCGTACTGGCGCGCGAACACGTAGGCGGTGAGAGCCGGCGGCAGCGCCGCCATCAGCACGGCGGTCCCGACCCAGGTGGGGCTGAAGGGGCCGAATACCTGCAGCAGGAGCAGCAGGATCACGGGATGGACGATGAGCTTCACCGCGGCCAGCAGGGGTACGTCGGGAAACAGGCGTCCGACCGGCCGCAGGGCAACGGTGACACCAAGGGCAAACAGGGCACACGGTGCCGCCGATACGTAGAGGAACTGCAGGAGGCGATCGACTGCCACGGGCAGCTCGAGACGGATGGCCGCGGCAGCCGCACCCAGTCCGGCCGCGAGCAGCAGGGGATTGAGAGCGATGCTCCGCACGACCTCCAGGAGCGCCCGGCCGAACCGGACGTTGGAGCTGCCGCTGAAGGCCATCAGCAGCGGAACCATCACGAAGATCAACAGCGCATCGAAGCAGAAGATGAGCGCCACCGGCACGGATGCGTCCGGCCCGAGGGTCGCCAGTGCCAGCCCCGGCCCCATGTAGCCGACATTGCCGAAGCCGCCACCCACGCCCGCCAGCGTGGCCTCGCCGATCCGGCCGCGCCGCAGAAAGAGGCCGATGATGAAGGCGAGCGTGAAGGCGCTGCCGGTCGCCAGCGTGGTGGCCATGATGAAGTCGGCTTGCGCAAGCTTCTCGAGCGGGGTCTGGGACAGGATGCGGAAGAACAGCGCCGGCAGGGCGACATAAAGGATGAAGAAGTTCATCCACGCCAATCCCTCGTCGGGGATGCGGCGCCATTTCCCGCATGCAAAGCCGATGAAGATGATGCCGAAGAAGGGCAGCGCCAGGTTGATGAGGTCGAGCATGCGCGGGCCTGCCCAGCCGTCGTTGGATGAGCTCGAGGCCCAGGCTAGCATGCCTCGCACGCGAGCACGCCGTGCCCGCCTGAGGCCGCAGGCCTGGCCGAGCCGGGCGCCCGCACTGGCGCAGCGGTCCGCGGCGGACTAAGTTGCAGCGCGCGGCCGCCGGCCGGACAGGCCGTGCGGAAGGCTCAGCACGTAGAAGAGCCGGCAGACGGCTGCCGGGCACCAGCGTCGAGGGAGGCGAGATGACCTACCGTGGCATGACCGTGGCGGAGATCAAGATCGGCGGCGACCAGGGCCAGCAGATTTCGGCCTACACGGCCCGGCCCTCCGGGCCCGGCTCCTTCCCCGGCGTGGTGCTGGTGCACCACCTGCCCGGCTGGAGCGAGATCTACTGCGAGTTCACGCGCAAGTTCGCCCACCACGGCTATCTCGCCATCTGCGCCAATCTCTACGAGCGCAACGGCCAGGGCAATCCCGACGACGTGGCGGCCAAGGTGCGCGCCGAGGGCGGCGTGCCGGACGCGCAGGTGGTGGGCGACACCGAGGGCGCGGTGAGATGGATGCGGGCGCAGAAGGACCACAACGGCAAGGTCGGCATCTTCGGCTCCTGCTCGGGCGGGCGGCACGCCTTCCTCTACGCCTGCCAGCGCCGGGACGTGGACGCCTGCGTCGACCTGTGGGGCGGGCGCGTGGTGATGGGCAAGGAGGAGCTCAACGCCAAGACGCCGGTGTCGCCGGTGGAGCTGACCAAGGACCTGTGCTGCCCGCTGCTCGGCATCTTCGGCAACGAGGACCGCGCGCCGAGCCCGGAGCAGGTGAATGAGCACGAGGCCGCGCTCAAGAAGCACGGCAAGACCTACGAGTTCCACCGCTACGACGGGGCCGGCCACGGCATCTTCTACTACCACCGGCCGATGTACCGGGTGGAGCAGGCGCTGGACGGCTGGAGCAAGGTGTTCCAGTTCTTCGGCAGGCATCTGGCGAGGTGAGCGGCATGTGCACATCGATCGTGGAGATCGCGGCGGCCTGCGGCATGGCCAAGGGCGAGGGCGAGTGGTTCCCCCTCACCCACTCGGTGGTGGCCTACGACCACGCGCGCCACGCGCTGCTGGAGGACGCCATCACCATCGACTTCGTCAACGCCGGCCTGCCGCCGGGGGCGCGCGCCGGCGTCGAGCTCACCCTCGATGCGGCCCGCGCGCTGGCCGGGGCGCTGGCGCGGGCGATCGCGGCGGCCGAGGCCGAGGAGGCCGAGCGCGCGCAGGCGCTCGCGCGGGCCGGTCTCGCCGCCGCCGCCTGACCCTGGCCGGGCAGGTTCGCCCACTTCGGGTCGGCCGGTCCGGTGCCTGCCGGAGAGGCCACGGGCGGCCGGCGGTTGCGCCCTGGAGGGCAGGAGCAGGGCGGCTCGCACCGTGGGGCGGACCGCCCTTGGCGTGGACCAAGACGGCTCAGCCCTTCTTGATCTCGATCCTGCGCTCAGCCTTCACCGCTTCCGGCTTCTTGGCCGCGGTGATCTTGAGCACGCCCTTGTCGAAGCGCGCTTCGATCTTGGTCTCGTCGATCGTGTCGGGCAGCCTCAGGCAGCGCTCGAAGGCGCCGAAGCTGCGCTCGGCGAGGTAGTGGCTCTCGTCCTTCTCCTCGCGTTCCTGCTTCTTCTCGCCCTTGATGGTGAGGAGCCCGTTGGCGAACGTGACCGACACGTCCTTCTCCTCGACCCCAGGAAGCTCCGCCTCGATCATGATCGACTGGGCGTTCTCGTGCACGTCGAGCTCGGGCACGACCAGCGCCGAACCGCCGTTGCGCCGCAATGCGCCCGGCCAGCGCGGCCACTCGTCAAACCTGGGCCACCCCGGCCAGCCCTGCTCGAAGCGCTGCAGCAGGCGGTCCATCTCGTCGCGCATGGCTGTGAAGATGTCGCCGGGTCGCGCGACCGGCGTGGTGCCGGGCTTGACAATCTCGGTCTTGGGCATGAGCTTGCTCCTTTCGTAAGCTTGAGACGCGTGGCGGGAGCTTTCCGCCCTTGGCCACGACGCTGCTGCTAGGACGGTGCGTTGCCAGGGGCATTGAGGTAGAGCAAACAGGCGACAAAAAACGGCGCCCCGCGCTCCCGAGGAGCTCCAGGTGCTGAGCTGGCCACGGCGGGAGGAGGGGCAGCTCGATCCAGGTCAGAACACGACCGCCTTGTCGGCGGCCGCTGTCTCGGTCGCGGCAGGATCGGAGGCGCTGGCCGGGCGAGCGACGCCGCGCGCGGCTCCCTAGGCGGGCGAGCCGTCGTGCGGCGGCACGGCAAGAGCTGCGATCTCCGCCTCGGACAGGCCGGCGGCGGCCAGCACCTCGCGCGTGTGCTCGCCGAGCGCGGCCACGCGCGGGCCCACCGCGGTGGCCGAGCCCGACATGCGGAAGGGCGGATTGAGGGCCTTGAAGGCGCCGCCCGCATCGCGCACCTCGGCCAGCGCCCCGCGGTGGGCAAGCTGCGGGTCGGCCATCGCCTCGCGCACCGTGCGGTAGGCCGCGGCCGGCACCGCGTGCCGGTCGAGCGCGGCCAGGCACTCGGCGCTCGAGAGCCGCCGCGACCAGGCCTCGAGCTCCTCCATCAGCTCCGCCCAGTTGGCGCGCCGGTCGAGATAGCGGGCAAAGCGCGGGTCGGCGATCCAGTCCTCGCGGCCCGCCGCCGCGGCCATGCCGCGGAAGGTGCGCTCGCTCGCCACCGCCATGCTGATGTAGCCGTCGGCAGTGGCCACCGGCCCGAAGATCGGCCGCTTGGGCGGCGGCGGCATCGCGAACTGCGCCGCCTGCAGCTCGGTCAGCGCCAGCGACATCATGCTCTCGAGCATGGACACGTCGAGGTGCTGGCCACGGCCGGTGGCGTTGCGCTGGTGGAGCGCCGCGCCGATGGCGGCGAAGGCGTAGGTGCCGGCCAGCACGTCGGCGATGTAGAGGCCGCAGTTGTCGGGCCGGGTGCGGCCGCCCTGGTGGGCGAGATGGGCGAGGTCGTAGCCCGAGGTGGCGTGGATCACCGGCGCGTAGGCCGGCAGCTCGGCCGACGGCCCGGTCTGCCCGTAGCCCGAGATCGAGCAGTAGACGAGGCGCGGGTTGGCCTCGGCGAGCGCAGGGTAGTCGAGGCCGAGCCGGCGCATCACGCCCGGGCGGAAGTTCTCGACCAGGATGTCGGCGCCGGCGGCGAGGCGGCGCACCGCCGCCGCGGCGCGCGCGTCCTTGAGGTCGAGCACCACGCTGCGCTTGCCGGCGTTGAGCTCGCCGAAGTAGCTGCTGGCCCCGCCCCGCAGCGGCGGGCGCGAGCGCATCATGTCGCCCTCCGGCGCCTCGATCTTGACCACGTCGGCGCCGAGGTCGGCGAGCAGGCGGGTGCAGTGGGGACCGGCGATGGTGGTGGTTAGGTCCACCACCACGAGGCCGGCGTAGGCCTTGCTCATGCCCGGCCGCCTCAGCCCTTGGCCACCGCCGCCGCCTTGTCGAGCATGCGCAGGATCTCGTCGCGGCCGGCGTCCGGCACCGCGAACAGCACGCGCTCGATGCCGGCCTCGCGGTAGGGCGCAAGCGCGGCCGCGTCCATGGGCGCCGCGAACACGGTGATGCCGAGCTTGGCCGGATCGCGCCCGGCCGCCGTCGCCGCCTTGCGCAGGCGCTCGCTGGCGCTCCTGGGCTCGAAGCCGCCGCGGGCGCGCGGGAACCAGCCGTCGCAGAACTCCACCACCCGCCTGATGGTGTGATCGCTCTCCCCGCCCAGGTAGAGCGGCGGGTAGGGCTTCTGCTTGGGCTTGGGATAGACCCAGATCGGATCGAAGTTGACGAACTCGCCGTGGAAGGAGGCCTCCTCCTTGGTCCACATCTCCTTCATGGCCAGCACCCGCTCGCGCAGCAGCTTGAAGCGGGTGTCGTAGCGCGCCCCGTGGTTCTCCATCTCCTCCACGTTCCAGCCCCCGCCCATGGCGAAGATGAAGCGCCCGCCCGACAGCTGGTCGAGGCTCGCCACCGACTTGGCGGTGACGATGGGGTCGTGCTGGGGGACGAGGCAGATGCCGGTGCCGAGCCTGATGCGCTGGGTGGCGGCGGCCGCGAACGAGAGGGCCACGAACGGGTCGTGGGTGTGCTTGTAGCGCTTGGGCAGCTCGCCGCCGCCGGGGAAGGGCGTGCGCCGGCTCACGGGAATGTGCGTGTGCTCGCACACGAAGAGCGATTCCAGGCCGCGCTGCTCGACGGCCCGCGCCAGCTCGCCGATGTCGATGCCGTAGTCGGTGGGAAAATAGAACACGCCGTAGTGCATGCCGGTCCTCCGCAGATGGGCCGCCCTGGCCAACACCTAGCACGCCCCGACCGGCGCTGTCGCGGCCCGCCCCGGCCCCGGAGCCGCCGTCAGGGGCCCTCCGCCACGGCAAGGTTGCCCCAGCTCGTGACGCGCTCGATGCGCACGGCGATCACCGGCAGGTGGGCGATGTCCATGCTCTCGAGCTGCGGATAGCGGGCGGTGAGGAGCGCCTGGGCGCGGTCGTGCTCGGTGCCCGCGCCCAGCACCTCGGCGCGGCCGCGCAGCATCACCCAGCCGAGGCGCTTCCAGTTCTCGTCGTAGCGGTCGACGACCACCGCCACCGCCGGGTTCTCGGCGATGTTCCTGAGCCGCTTGAGCTCGCCGCCGACCGCGCGCTTGGGCTTCTCGTCGATGGTGACGTAGAGCGTGCGGCGCAGCACGGCGAAGCACACCGGCACCACGTGGGGGACGGCGGCGCGATCGGCGGTGGCCAGGTGCGCCACCCTGTGGTGCGCCAGGAACCGGCGCTGGTCCTCGGAGAGCATGCCTGCCTCGCAGCGAAGCCGGTGGCCGACGCCTCGACCAGCGCCGCCCTGTTGTGACAGAGTAAGCCCGGTCGCAGCGCAGCGGTTATAGGCGGAGCTCACATGATCACCAAGTTCGTCACGGTCTATCCCGGCCACATCGACCTTCCCGACATGGGCCAGGACGCCACCCCCGCCAACGAGCGCCACTATTCCAACGAGATGCTGGCCAGCGTGTTCGAGAAGACCGAGGCCATTGCCAAGAAGCTGGACGTCCTGGGCTTCGAGACGCTGTGGCTGGCCGAGCACCACTTCCAGCGCGAGGGCTACGAGTGCCTGCCCAACATCCTGATGCTGGCCGTGCACCTCGCCCACGTCACCAAGCGCCTCAAGATCGGCTGCGGCTTCAACATCACGCCCATGTGGCATCCGCTGCGCCTGGCCGAGGACTATGCGGTGGCCGACATCCTCACCAACGGGCGCACGGTGTTCGGCGTGGGGCGTGGCTATCACACGCGCGAGGTGGAGACCTTCGGCGCGCCGATGCTCGACGCCGACGCCAACCGCGAGCTGTTCGAGGAGCAGGTGGAGATCATCTTCAAGGCCTTCAACAGCGAGTCCTTCTCCCACAAGGGCAAGCACTACACGCTGCCGCCCCAGGTGCCCTACCGCGGCTACACGCTCAAGGAGCTGACCCTGGTGCCGCGGCCGATCAACCGCCCGGTCGAGTGCTGGCAGCCGATCGTCAGCGCCAACCCGCGCGGGCTCGATTTCATGGTCAGGCACGGCATCAAGGGCGCGGTCGGCGGCGGCGCCGCCACCATGGCCGAGGGGCCGATCCAGGCCTACCGCGATGCCGCCGCGCGCGCCGGCAAGGACCTCAAGCTCGGCGAGAACCTCACGGTGGGCATCTTCTTCTATGTCGCCAACTCGCGCGAGCAGGCCGTGCGCGAGCTCACGCCCTACTACGAGGAGCACGTCAAGATGTTCGCCCCGCTCGGCTTCGTGCCGGGCATCACGCCGGCGCAGGTGGCCGCCGCCGCCCGCCGCGGCGGCTGGAAGGAGGCGGGCGTGCCCAGCCTCGACCACTACATGAAGCTCGGCTCCTGGTTCGCCGGCACGCCCCAGCAGCTCATCGAGCACCTCAAGACGTTCGAGGAGCGCTTCCCCGGCATGGAGCACATCAACCTGTCGACCAGCCTGTGCACGCCCAAGACGGTCATGCTCGAGCAGTTCCAGCGCGTGGCCGAGGAGGTGATGCCGGCCTTCCGCTGACGGCGCGCGTGGCCGACGCCGCCGGCAGCGGGCGCCCCAGAGCCTACCCTTGTGGAGAGTGCCATGCGCCGCGCCCTGCCTGCCCTGCTCTGCCTCGCCGCCGCCGCGACCGCGGCCGCGCCGGCTGCCGCCTCCGCCAGCGGCCGCCACCTGCGCCACGCCGAGGCCGCAGGGGGCGGCGGCGACATGCGGGCGGGCGAGGGCGTGCGCCGTGCGCCCCGCCGGCAGGTCTACGAGATCGACCTGTGCCGCATCGTCGACGGCTGGCGGGCGTTTCCGACCCGCGATCCGCGCGGCTATTTCGACACCCGCCGCCGCTGCCGCCGGCGATGACGGCGGCGCCCCGCCGCACGGGGGCCGGGGCGGGTGCTTACGCCGCGCTCGCCTGCAGGGTGAGCTCCACCGTCATGACGATGGCCGACTTGGCCTCCGGCCCGCGCTCGGGGGCCAGCACCAGGGCTGAGTTCCTCTGGCCGACGAGGAAGGGGACCTGCTCGCGCCCGGCCGCCGAGGCGTCGCCGGTGTAGCTCTGTCCGAGCGCTCCCGGCGCAAGCGCGGTGGAGACCGGCGCCTTGACCACGAACATCAGCGTGCGGCCGACCGCCGGCTGGCGGCCGTCCCGCGACAGGATCTGGAAGCGGGCGACATAGGTCTCGAGCTGCGCTCCCTCGCCCGACTTGAGCTGGCATTGGCCCTCGAACGCCCGGCCGGGGTCGTTGGGGGTGTCGCCCTCCTTGGCCGGAGCCAGCGAGCAGGTGAGCGTGCCGACCTCCCACACGGGAAGCGGCACGCCGCCGGCGCCGTGTGCCGCCGCCGGCAGCAGCAGGGCGAGCGCGGCCGTCCATCGCGGGGAGCGCGTGTGCATGTCCACACAACGCGTGGGCGAGCGCGCCCGTTCCGGCGCCGCCGGCCCTGCGGCAGGGCGATCGTGGAACCGGCCTGCCGGCGCCGAGTTGTGCGGCCATGATACGCCGAGCTCGAGAGGCCGACGGCGGTCGGGACGACAACCTCTGGACGTGGATCGTCATCGGCCTGATCTATGCGGCCATCGCCGTCGCGCTCTACGGCCCGCTGGTGTGGGAAGGGATGCAGCGAGCGGTTTAGCCGGCCCGCTGCAGTCCCGCCCGCGCGGAGGGCCGGTCCGCGCCCGCGATGGAGGAGCGATCCGCCCATGCGGCCGCTGCGCACGCTGCTCCTGGCCGAGGTGCTGTCGGCGCTGGCCCTGTCGCTGCGCTACGTCGTCCGGCGCAAGGCAACGATCGACTACCCGTTCGAAAAGGGCCCGCTCTCGCCGCGCTTTCGCGGCGAGCACGCGTTGCGGCGCTATCCCAACGGCGAGGAGCGCTGCATCGGCTGCAAGCTGTGCGAGGCCATCTGCCCCTCGCAATGCATCGTCATCGAGGTCGAGCCGGGCCCCGACCGCCTCGTGCGCCGCACCACGCGTTACGACATCGACATGACGAAGTGCATCTACTGCGGCCTGTGCCAGGAGGCCTGCCCGGTCGACGCCATCGTCGAGGGCCCCAACTTCGAGTTCGCCACCGAGACGCCCGAGGAGCTCTACTACGACAAGGAGCGCCTGCTCGCCAACGGCGACCGCTGGGAGCGCGAGATCGCCCGCATGCTGGAGCTCGATGCCCCCTATCGCTGACGGGCCGCGGCCGCCGCGCGAGCGCGCCGCGGCGCCGGCCCGCCTCCGCTCACCGCAGGGCGACGGGCAGCCACGTGGGGTTGAGGTTGGTCAGCACCCATGCGCCGCCGAAGGCAATGAGCCCCGCCCACACGATCTGGGGCAGCATGGCGATCAGCGCCGAGATGAGGCCGACGATGGCCCCGAGCACCGACTGCACCGCCTTCAGCAGGTCCTTGGCGATCTTGTAGAAGAAGTAGGCAAGCGCCCCGATCACCACCACGAACAGAATCTGCTTCCACAGCGGCAGGCTGTTGAAGGGCAGCTGCAGCATCTTCACCACCTGGCCGAACGACCAGTTCCAGATGAACTGCAGCACCTGCCAGATCACGCCCGCGAGACGCTGTGCGATCTGTCCGACCTCGTTGAGCACTTGCTGCATTGCCGATCCTCCCTGAGGGACGCTTCATGCGCTTCACGGGCTTCATGCGCTTCATGGGCTTCATGCGCTTTATGAGTTTCATGCGCGGCGCCGCGGGGCCGCCGCCGCCGGCCGGGTCGCGGGGCGGGGCCTAGCGCGCCGGCCGCTCGGCGGCCGGGCCCCCGAGCTTGAGGGGCTCGTGGGCAACCTCGCGCCGGCATGCGGACATGGCGAGCAGGGCGCACAGTGCGGTCAGGACGGCGAGCTTGGGCAGGGTCATGGCCTCGATCCTCCGAAGGCAGCACCAGGATCAACGCACTGCAGCGTCCACGGTTCCGCGGCGGCTGCCTCGTCGGCAGCACCCCGTTGCGGGCGCCCGTGCGGCGGCCGGCTAAACCGGACATGAACGGGGTGGTCGGCCGGCGTTCAGCTCGGGGGGCGCATGCTCGACCCCCAGGCAACCGAGGTTTCGACCATGCTCAAGACCATCGCCGCGGCGGGCGCCGTGCTGCTGGCGGCCGCGCTCCATGCTCCCGCGCAGGCCCACGAGGAGCGCACGCACGACTGGCACTCCGGCTACCACCGCGACTGGCACAGCGGCGGCCACAAGGGCTGGCACCGCGGCTTCCACTACGACCGTCGGCACGGCTGGCATTCGGGCGAGCACTACGGGTGGCATCGCGGCCGCCACTACGGCGACCACCGCGGCACGCACCACGACTGGTACCGCCGCCGCCACCGCTACGACTGATCGGCGGTCCGGGCGCGCCCGGCCGCAGCCCGAGGGGTCGTGAACGCGCCCCGCGGCCTCTGAGCCCCATATCTGCCGGCGCCGCCCGAGGCGGGCCGGGCCGGCCGGCATCGCCTGCGCGCCAAGCCCGTGCGGGCAGTGTGTCCTTGCGGCGGGCGCGTCCCCTCCCTACATGAGGGATGCGCGTCATGCGGGGCGCTGGCCCCGCCGTTTCCCGAAAGGGGCTGGCGCCCACCCTCTCTCATATGCCTGCGCTCCGGCTCGGCTGCCGGGCGCGCGTGCGGGGGCCGCGGCGCGCGCGTCACCAAAGGGCACACGATGAACCGCAATGCCAGAGCAAAGCGCGGCGCTCGCCAGCCGCAGGCAGGCCATCGCCCCCGCGCGGGCGGACCTGTCAACGCAAAGCAGCAGTACGAGCGATACCTCGCCCTCGCTCGCGAGGCGCGGCTGGCGGGGGACATCGTCGAGATGGAGAACTGCTACCAGCACGCGGAGCACTACTTCAGGCTGATCCGGGGCGGCGATGAGCGCAGAGCTTAGCTACAAGACCCACATTCTGATCGGCGTGCGGGCCAACGGGGTGATGGCGGTGATCGCCGACTGGCCGCACCTGCCGAGCCTGGCGGAGGTGCACGAGCAGATCGACGGGGCGCGCGGCGACTATGTCGCCTTCGCCCTGTGCACGCCGACGTCGATCGTGCCGGCGGGCGGCGACACGGAGGCTGGCGCCGGCGGCCGCACGCCGGGCTCCCGCCGGCGCGCCTGAGCCCGCAGGCTGCGGGCGCGATGCCGCCCGTCCTCCCAAAAGCGGAACCTTCGGCGTCCCCCGCCGTTGCAAAGCGGTGGGCGGCGCCCGCAGGCGCCGGCCCCACGGCCATGCGAGGAGGTCGCGATGGACATCAACAGGCTCATTCTCATCGGCGGGGCGGTCGTGGTCGTGCTGCTCATCGGCTATTACCTGCTCGCCCCGGGCGGCGTGGCGCCGCCCAAGTCGGCGGTGGGCGAGGCGACCCAGCAGAGCGAGCAGCCCAAGACCAAGTAACGACGAAGTGACGAGCCGCCTGCGCGCCGGCCGAGACGGCCCGCGCAGCCTCGCCGACAGATGACAGACAGGGTATGGAGTGGGGCGCCGCAGGCGCGGGGGCGCGCGCGCCCATGCCGGCCGCACAGCGCAGCCGGCACGGGGAACGGCAGGCTACTGGTTGCTGCTGCCGCCGCGACCCTCGCGGTCCATCTGGTCGTAGAAGGACTTGGAGTCGTTGGGGTCGATCTCGTCGGCGGTCTGCGCCAAAGCCGGGCCGGCGAGCGCACCGGCGAGGGTGAGCAGCAAGGCTGCCGCTAGGGTTCGCATGGCAGTCTCCTTTTTTGTGTGCCTGTTGCGATGCTCCTGGAGAACGACACGGCGGGCGGGGCGTTCCACCGCGCAGGCCGGCAGCCCAGCGCCGCGCGCGGCTGACGCCGAGCCCCAATCGCGGCCGCGGCCCGCAGGGCCGCAGGGCGCAACAGGCACGCGCAGCGCGCCGCCCGCAAGACCGCGCGCGCTCAGCAGGGCTCGAGGCCGTGGGCGCGGATGACGGCCGCCGCCGCCGGCGTCCGCAGGTGGGCGATGAGCGCACGCGCCGCCTGCGGCAGGCGGGCGCGTGCCGCCAGGCCGGCTGCGAACACCGTGGTCTCCTGCACCGCCTCCGGCAGCGGCCCGACCACGGCGATGCCGGGAACCGGCAGGAGCTCGCTCGTCTGCTGGAAGGCGAGATCAGCCTCCCCGCGCGCGACCAGCGCGCCGGCGGGCTCGCCCTCGGCCTCGCGGATCCTCGCCGCGATGCGGTCGGCGATGCCGAGGCGGCGGAAGAGGCCGCGCAGGTAGAGGCCGCTCGCGCTGGTGGAGATGGCGATGGCGCGCGCCGCCAGCAGCGCGCGCTCCAGATCCGCCACCGTGGCGAGCGCGGGCCGGGGCGCCCCCGCGCGCACCGCCATGGCGATGCCGGTGCGGGCGAGGTCGACGCGGCTGCCGGCCGCCGCCTGGCCGGCGGCGACGAGGCCGTCGAGGGCGGGCGCGGCCAGGATCAGCAGGTCGGCCGGCTCGCCGCGCTCCAGGCGGCTCGCAATCGAGTTGGGCGAGGGGCCGACCGAGGCCCCCCAAGCGGTGGCGACGCGCCAGCCGCTCACGCGCTCGAACTCGGGCAGCAGCGCGAGACAGGCGCCGCGGAAGGCGCCCGAGCACATCACCGCAATCTTCTCCCCGCCTGCCATGGCCGCCCTGCCTCCTGCGTCCTGCCGCCCGCCGCCCGACAATGCCCGCCCCCGGCGCCGAGGTCGAGGGCCGGAGGCGGCGGGTGGCCAGGGGAGCGGGCCTGCATCGCACCAAGTGGGCGGTCCCGGCGCTTTCCTTGACAATGGCCAGGGCAGCCACCTAAATGCCGCCACTTCGGGCCTTGCCGGCCGCGCGCCGCCGACCCCGAGGGGCCGTAGCTCAGATGGGAGAGCGCTGCAATCGCACTGCAGAGGTCAGGGGTTCGATTCCCCTCGGCTCCACCAACCCGTTCAACGCACGAGTTTTTCAGCCGACATTGCAAGCGCCCGGACGCGGTCGCGCACCGATGCGGGCGCGCGCAGGTCGTGCCGCGCGGCGCTCTGCTCTCGCGATGCGGATCTGAAGAGGGATGCCCAACACGGATCGATGCGCTGGCTTCTCGAAATCCGGCATGCCCTGCGGGAGAACGTCAACTCGCGAAAGAAGCAGAGCCGGTCAAGCTCGTTGAGCGGCATGGCTGTCCTATGCGGCGGCCTTCGCCCGCTTCTTGCCACCGGCGTGCTTGGGCTTCGCAGGAGCCCGGGCTGGCTGGAAGACGGCCGCTGAAGCGCGCCGAAGATCGTCATGCTCGAAGGCAGAAGCCATCCGGTCGATCTCGTTCGTCTTGAGCTTCAAGGCCTTTGCAGCGTTGCGCCAAGTCGCGACAGCGCCCCCGACCTCGGCAATGATGGCCTGCGCTTGCTCATTCTTGAGGCCGAAACGCGGCGCAACGGCGAGCGCGATGTCGAGGGACGCGGTTGCGTCGAACTCGTCGATGGCCAGCGAGTGCACGCGGGGACGGACATCCAGAGGGCAGGGGTTCATGTCGAAGGCGGGTGCAAGGCGCCAGCCCTCCGCGTCTCTGAGGAAGCCGTGATTGCGCAGATGATCATCAGTGTTTGAGACAAGCATGTTGAACACTATGCGCCGCCACAGCTGCGCGAGATCGCGCGCGGGCTGCGAGCCGTGCTGGCGCAGGAAGTCGGCCAGCTCGAGATAGCTGCGCTGATCCCCGTGATCGGTGGCTTCCAGCGCGGTCATCGCGGACATGAACGCTATGCGGCCACCGGCCTGTTCGCGATCGAACCGGGCGAGCAGCAGTACCGGACGCCGGGCGATGGTTTCGAGCCGCCATTCGGGTATGTCGATGGCCGCCGCGGCGGCCAAGTGGAGCACAACCGCCTCCCAGCGGGTGACCGCCCACTCGTCGTCGCGCTTCGGAAACTTCGCGACCAGCAGCCGGCCATCCTTGTCGCGGATGCTGGCCTTCGGCCGCGCGCCGCCGAGCGATGTACCCGGGGCGAGCACGAGGGCGACGTCATTGTTCGTCTCGCGGCCCCGGTCGATGCGGTCGGACGCACCAAGCAGAGCCGGGACGTCGATCAATGGCGGGACGGGGGCTCCGGTCGTGGTGAGGAATGCGTCGCCCTTGGCGTCCTTGAGGCGAAGGGCGCCGAGTCGTGTTTGGTCGTCGACCCCGACGAGGAAGTCGACATCGAACAAGGTGCGCGGCTGACGTCCTTCCTGCTCGGCACGAGCGCGCTCGCCGCGGCGCATGAGCTTTTTGCCCCAGCCGTCAGGGGCGGGGTCGGTGAATGCCGGGAAGAGCGGGTCGTTGGAGTGGAACTGGCCGCGTGCGAGAGGCAGGCCGGGCGAGAGCGCGAACGCACCGGGCCGTTCGCGCCATGCGTCGTCATAGACGAACGAGCACGTCTGTTGGCCGCCGCGGACGCGCGCCCACAGCCGTCCAACGGGGACAGGCTGGCCGTTCAGGTCCATGAATACGCGAAGCTCACGCTGCATGGCCGCTCCTCGGCGCTTTCGGCGTGCGGATGCGCTTGGGCAGGCGGTCCTCCTCGAGGGTCTGGCCCGCCGGGTCGCCGGATGGGTCGGCCATGTCGGCGAGGCGATCGGTCAGCCCGAGCACAAAGAGGATGGATGCATAGATGCCGAGCGAGACGCCCGGATCACCCTTCTCGGCGCGGACGAGCGTGGTCCTGGAAATGAAGGCGCGCTCCGCCATCAGGGAGGTCGAGATGCCGCGCCGGCGCCGGGCGACGGAGATGTCGCCGCCGAGCTTCCGCAGGGCGCGGGTCACGGGGAGGGGCAGGGCCTGCTGGGCCCGGGAAGACTTCATGCAGAGTTCCAAAAAGCGACCATTACCAGGCTTAGCGTTCATGATATGACACATTATGGCGCGATGTCAAGCTTGATCGCTTGCAATGTATCATATGATGGTCAATATAGCCGTTAGTGTCCATGATATGATACACAAACGAGCGGCGCCGACCACGCTCCCGCCCGCATGTCGTCGCGGCCCTGACGCGCCTTCCGCCAGGCGTCGGTCTTGCGCCTGATCTGCTCGGCGCGCGAGGAGGCGTCCGCCCCTTCGGGCGGCTCTCTTCCGGGCTAGGCGGGGGCGGCGGAGCCCGAACGGGCGGCCGGCTGCGGCCCGGTCAGGCGGCCGGCTAATGCGCCGCCTCCCAGTTGTCCGCAGCCTTGGCGTCGACGTGCACCGGCACCCGCAGCCGCACCGCCGGCTCGGCCGCCTTTTCCATCACGGGCACGATGATCTCGAGCGCCCTCTCCACCTCGCCCTGGCGCGCCTCGAACACCAGCTCGTCGTGGACCTGCAGCAGCATGCGCACCGAGCCGAGCCCCGCATCGCGCAGCGCCTGCGGCATGCGGATCATGGCCCGGCGGATGATGTCGGCGGCCGAGCCCTGGATGGGGGCGTTGATGGCCGCGCGCTCGAGAAACCCGCGCATGGAGGGGTTCCTGGTGTTGATCTCCGGATAATGGGCCCGCCGGCCGAAGATGGTCTCCACGTAGCCGCGCTCGTGGGCCAGCCGCTTGGTCGTCTCCATGTAGTCGCGGATGCCGGGGAAGCGCTTGAAATAGGTGGTTATGTACTCCCCCGCCTCCTGCTTGGGGATGCCGAGCTGGGCGGCGAGCCCGAAGGCCGAGATGCCGTAGATGATGCCGAAGTTGATGGCCTTGGCGCGCCGGCGCACCTCGGGCGGCATGCCGGCGATGGGTACGCCGAACATCTCCGAGGCGGTCATGGCGTGGATGTCGAGCCCCTCCTCGAAGGCCTTCCGGAGCTGGGGGATGTCGGCGACGTGGGCCAGCACCCTGAGCTCGATCTGGCTGTAGTCGGCCGAGATCAGCTTGTGGCCGGTCTCGGCGACGAAGGCGGTGCGGATCTCGCGCCCCTCCTTGGTGCGGATCGGGATGTTCTGCAGGTTGGGATCGGTGGAGGCGAGCCGCCCGGTGGTGGTGGAGGCGAGCGCATAGGAGGTGTGGATGCGGCCGGTGGCGGGGTTGACGTGCTGGGGCAGGGAGTCGGTGTAGGTCGACTTGAGCTTGGCGAGCTGGCGCCACTCCAGCATCACATTGATGAGCTTGCGCGCGTGCTCGGGCAGGTCCTCGCGGGCGGCGAGGTCGTCGAGCAGGTTGGCGCGCGTCTCCCACTGCCCGGTCCTGGTCTTGCGCCCGCCGGGCAGCTTGAGGTTGTCGAACAGGAACTCGCCGAGCTGGCGGGGCGAGCCCAGATTGAACTTGTGCCCGGCCAGATCGTAGATCTCCTCCTCCAGCCGGTGGATGCGCTGGGAGAAGGTGGAGGTGAGGCGCGACAGGATGGCCTTGTCGACCTTGACGCCGGCCCGCTCCATCTCGCCCAGCACCCGCACCATCGGCCGCTCAAGCGTCTCGTAGACGGTGGTCATGCGCTCGGCCGCGAGCCGCGGCTTGAGCACCATCCACAGCCGCAGGGTAACGTCGGCGTCCTCGGCGGCGTACTCGGTGGCCTTGGCCAGCGGCACCTCGGCGAAGGTCTTCTCCGACTTGCGCGCGCCCGGCGCGTGCTCGAGCACCTGGGCGAAGTCGAGGCAGGTGTGGCCGAGATGGCGCTCGGCCAGCGCGTCCATGCCGTGCTGGCCGCGGCCGCCGTCGAGCGCGTAGGAGATGAGCAGCGTATCGTCGAGGGGGCCGAGGTCGATGCCGTGGCGGGCCAGCACCTGGCAGTCGTACTTGAGGTTCTGGCCGATCTTGAGCACCGAGGCGTCCTCGAGCAGCGGCTTGACGGCGGCGAGCGCCGCGCCGAGCGGGATCTGGCGCAGGTCGTCGCCGCCGAAGTCGAAGCCGCCGCCGCGGCGATGGCCGAGCGGCACGTAGCAGGCCCGCCCCGGCGCCACCGCCAGCGAGAAGCCGACGAGATCGGCGCGCATGGCATCGAGGCTGGTGGTCTCGATGTCGAAGGCGAGCCGGCCGGCTGAGCGCGCCTCGCCGACCCACGCCTCGAGGCGGGCGAGCTCGGTGACCGTCTCGTAGCGCGCGCGGTCGATGGGCTGGCGCGCCTCGCGGGCGGCGGCGGCGACCGCGGCCCGGGGCGTGGCGGCGTGGGCGGCGGCCGGCCTGGGCGGAGCGGCGGCTGCGGGCGGCGCGGCGCGGGCGGGGCCGGGCTCGGGTTGGGGCGCGGGGGCAGGGCGCTCGCGCGGGGGCGGGGCCTCCACCCCCAGCCCCTCGGCGATGCGCTTGGTGAGGGTGGCGAACTCCATCTCCCGCAGGAAGCCCAGCAGCGCCTCCGGCACCGGCTCGCGCACGCCCAGCCGCTCGGGCGGCACGGCGAGCGGCACGTCGTCCTTGAGCTTGACCAGCTGGCGGGAGAGGCGCGCCTGCGGGGCGAACTCGGTGAGCCGCTCGCGGCGCTTGGGCTGCCGGATCTCGCTGGCGCGGGCGAGCAGCGTCTCGAGGTCGCCGAACTCGTTGATGAGCTCGGCCGCGGTCTTGACGCCGATGCCCGGCACGCCCGGCACGTTGTCGGTGGAATCGCCGGCCAGCGCCTGCACGTCGACCACCTTGTCGGGCGGCACGCCGAAGCGCTCGCGCACCTCGTCGGGGCCGATGGTGCGGTTCTTCATGGTGTCGAGCATGACGAGCCCGGGCCGCACCAGCTGCATGAGGTCCTTGTCGGAGGAGACCACGGTGAGGTCGCCGCCGGCCGCCAGCACCTCCCGGGCATAGGTGGCGATGAGATCGTCGGCCTCGAAGCCGTCCTGCTCGATGCAGGCGATATTGAAGGCCTCGACGGCGCGACGGATGAGCGGGAACTGGGGCACCAGCTCCTCCGGCGCCGGCGGCCGGTGGGCCTTGTAGTCGCGGTAGATGTCGTTGCGGAAGGTTTTCTCGCTGGCATCGAACACGACCGCGATGTGGGTGGGCCCGCTGCCCTTCCTGGCGTCCTGCAGGAGCTTCCAGAGCATGGCGCAGAAGCCGTGCACGGCCCCCACCGGCAGGCCGTCGGAGGGCCGCGTGAGCGGGGGCAGGGCGTGGAAGGCGCGGAAGATGTAGCCCGAGCCGTCGATGAGATAGACGTGGCTGCCCTTGACGATGGGCACCGGCTCGCCCGGCGGGACGGTGCAGCCGGCGGGGGGCCGGGCGGGCTTGCCGTTTGCGGATGTGCTGGCCATGGGGGCGCACTATAGGCCGGGCGGCGCGCTTGTCAGCCCTTTGCCGGCGGGCGGGCCGGCGCGGGCCACTGCGGCGTTGCCAGGCGGACGCGATGGCGCCAAGCTGGGAGGCATCCTGCCGCCAGCCCGAGGAGTTGCCGCCATGCGCGCCGCCGTTCTCACCGCCGTCAACAAGCCGCTCGAGATCCTCGACCTGGAGCAGGAGGGCCCGCGGGCCGGAGAGGTGCGCGTGGAGGTCAAGGCGGCCGGGGTGTGCATGAGCGACTGGCACATCATGAACGGCGACTGGCCGCTGCCGCTGCCGATGGTGCTGGGCCACGAGGCGGCGGGCGTCGTCGCCGAGCTCGGGCCCGGGGTCGCCAACGTGAAGAAGGGCGACCACGTTATTTTCTCCTTCCGCCCGCACTGCGGCTTCTGCCGCTACTGCTCGAGCGGCCGCACCGTGCTGTGCGTGGGCCACAACGACACCCCGCGCTGGCGCATGCACGACGGCTCGGCCCGGCTCAAGCTCAACGGCGAGCCGGTCAACCAGATGGCGCGCATCGGCACCTTCTCCGAGCAGGTGGTGTGCCCGGCCGAGCAGGTGGTGAAGGTGCGCGAGGACCTGCCCTGGACGCACGCCGCCATCATCGGCTGCTCGGTGGCGACCGGGGTGGGGGCGGCGATCCGCCATGCCAACGTGGAGGCCGGCTCCTCGGTGCTGGTGGTGGGCTGCGGCGGCGTCGGCCTCAACGTGGTGCAGGGGGCGCGGCTCGCCGGCGCCCGCACCATCATCGCCTGCGACCTGCTCGACAACAAGCTCGCCTATGCCCGCGAGTTCGGCGCCACCCACACCGTCAACGCCAAGCGCGAGGACGTGTTGAAGCGGGTGCAGGAGCTGACCGGCGGGCTCGGCGTCGACTACGCCTTCGACGCCATCGGCGGCGAGCAGACGGCGGTGCTGGTGGTGGACGCGGTGGCCCCCGGCGGCCATGCGGTGCTGGTCGGCATCCCCGCCTTCTCCGCGCGCGCGCCCGTCTCGCCCTCGGCCATGGTCTACGGCGAGAAGCGGCTCAGCGGCACCTACTACGGCTCGATCCGGCCGGCCGTCGACTTCGCCGTGCTGGCCGACCTCGACATGGAGAAGCGCATCGACCTCGACAGCCTGATCAGCCGCACCTACCGCTTCGATGAGATCAACGAGGGCTTCCGGCTGCTCACCAGCGGCGCGGTGGCGCGCGGGGTGATCGTGTTCTAGGCGCGCGGGGCGGGGGGCCGACGCTGAACGCTCGATTGTTTCACGTGAAACAATGCACTGTTCAGTGTTAAGCCTAACGCGCCGCATTGCCCGTGGCGCCGTAAGGCGACGCGTAGGGCGCAATGAGCGCAGCGCCGTGCGCCGGACCCGGTGCGGCACAGTGCGCCGCATCGGCGCCGTCCCGGTGCCGCACCCGGCGCATTGCGGCTTCGCCCGATGCGCCGTGCGCCGGACCCGCTGCAGCACAGTGCGCTAACATCGGCGCCGTGCGATGTCGCGCACCCGTGCCGTCCGATGTCGCGCACCCGTGCCGTCCGGTGTCGCACCCGTGCCGTCCGGTGTCGCGCACCCGTGCCGCTCCGGTGCCGCACGAGCGCCGCCACCCGGCGCATGCCGCACGGGCGCCGTCACCCGGCGCATGCCGCACCCGCCCGGTGCGCGCCGCGTCGCGGCCGGGGTGGCGCGCGCGCCGGCGGCGGCCGCCTATGGCCCGGCGAGCAGGGCGTCGAGCCTGCCCGCACGCTCCAGCGCGTGCAGCTCGTTGGAGCCGCCCACGTGCGTGTCGCCGATCCAGATCTGCGGCACCGTGCTGCGCCCGCCGGCCTTGGCGCGCAGCTCCGCCCGCGCCGCCCGGTCGCCGGTGACGTCGATCTCGGTGACGGCCACGCCCTTTCCCTCCAGGAGCCGCTTGGCGCTGTGGCAGTAGGGGCAGTAGCGGATGGTGTAGATGACGACCTTCGGCATCGGCATGCTCCCGCCGCCGGCCCCGCGCCGGCTGCGCGTCGCAGTGCACTATGGCCCAGGACGGTGTGGCATGTCGCCCACTCGCGCCGCGTGCATTGCAACGGCGTCAAGATTGGCCGATAGAGTGCCGCCATGCGCATCCTCCTCACCAACGACGACGGCATCGACGCGCCGGGCCTGCACGCCCTGCGCCAGATCGCGGCCGAGCTCTCCGACGACGTGTGGGTGGTGGCGCCCGAGACCAACCAGTCGGGCGCCAGCCATTCGCTGTCGCTGCACGAGCCCCTGCGCATGCGCAGGCTCGACGAGCGCGCCTTCGCCGTGCGCGGCACGCCCACGGATGCCGTCATCATGGGCGTGCGCCACCTGCTCAAGGACAAGGTGCCCGACCTCGTGCTGTCGGGCGTCAACCGCGGCGCCAACATGGCCGAGGACGTGACCTACTCGGGCACCATCGCCGGCGCCTTCGAGGGCACCATCCTCGGCATCCGCTCCATTGCCCTGTCGCTGGCCTACGGCGCCGGCGGCCCGCAGACCGCCAGGTGGCAGACGCCGATCGCCCACGCGCCGGGCCTCGTGCGCCGCCTGCTCGACATCGAGTGGGCGCCGTTCACCGTCATGAACGTCAACTTCCCCGACCGCGAGCCCGACGAGGTGGCGGGCACGGCGGTGACCGCCCAGGGCCGGCGCGATCCCGGCCTGCTCGCCATCGACGAGCGCCAGGACACCTGGGGCAACGCCTACTACTGGCTGGCCTTCAAGCGCCGCCGCTCCGCCGCCCGGGAGGGCACCGATCTGTGGGCGGTCTACTCCGGCCTGATCTCGGTGACGCCGCTCTGCCTCGACCTCACCCACCGGGCCATGCACGAGGTGCTGGCGCGGGCGCTGGCCGGAGAGCAGCGGCGCGCCGGGCCTGTGGATTAGGCAGGCCGCGCGCCCAGGCGGCGGCACGGCAGAGCCCTCCGATCCCGGACCGAACCGCCGCAGCGCGCCGGCCCGGCATTCGCAGGAGCGGTCCCGAGCAGCGGCCGCACCACCCCTTGTGACACCATGTGGAGGGGAGAAGCCCTCACGCGGTTTTCACCTTCACCGCCAGGGCACCCACATGGCAGAGGCCGTTCCTCGGTCGACCAGGGACACATGCGCGCGCGCTGCAATATCTCGCGCGAATTCTTCTACCCACTGATCATCGCGCACCCCACCGCGGACAAAAGTGTGAAGCGGCCGATCGCGAACGACCAGGCACACAGCGGTGCACGTCTGTCCCCATTTGATGAGCTCGCGGCGCTTCTCCACGCCGATGATCATCGAGTAGGGAATCTCGCCCGTGCGCAGCGCGAACGGCCGCCTGAAGAAGTCCCAGGTAGTAGCCTGCGGAAGCCGATACCTGCATACCTCGGGACCGCATTCGATGGCCATCAGGTGGCTCGCTCTGACAGCCGCGATCATGATTGCCGCAAAGACCAGCCAGAACACCACGCTTGCAACAAACACGAACCGATCACGGGCGAACTCCGCCCGAATGCGAGCAGGACCATCTTCGTCGATCAGGATGAGGAAGGGCACCGCAAGAGCGAACAGCAGGAACCCCGCCAGAACCAGGGCGGTGCGACGGCTCGATCTGTAGCGGGTAGTGGCAGGCACCATATGCATCAATTGCCTCGCACGCGTTGTCGTCGCGCCGCAATCAGCGCGCTCCTTCTCCGACCACCACGAACGGCGCCCAGTTGGTCGGATGAGCATAGCCACCGCGCTTGTCGATCAGCGCCAGCATCGACCGACGCAGCGCCGCGGCGCGGCCGATGCTGGGGTCGGCCTTCGGCTCGTCGAGGGCGTGCGTGATCAAGTGGACAGTCGGTGACGCCGCTCGGCCACGGCCTCACGCACCGGGCCAAGCACGAGGTGCTGGCGCTCGGCGGCGGCGCGGCAGAGCCCTCCGATCCCGGACCGAGCCGCCGCAGCGCACCAGCCCGCCATGCGGGGGCAGGAGCGGTCCCGAGCAGCGGCGGCACCTGCGGTTGCAGGCTCGCTGCCGCGCCGGCGCCGCCCGCCGCGCCCGCAGCCGCGATCCCGCCGCCAAGGCGCCGTCATCAACCCACAATCCTCGCCCACATTCGCCGGCCGACGGGGACGATGCGGGGCGTGCCGGGACGCCTCGCCTGCGCCAGCCGCTCAGGAGCCACCCCACGTTCGTTAACGCCCTCTTAACCTCTTAAGGGTTAATGGGAACGTGGGAGTACGAGGTGTGCCCTATGTCGAGTAGCAAGCGTATCCGCGCCGCCTTCGCCGACGCCCGCGCCGCCCGAGGCATGATCGTGGCCTGCGCCGCCCTCCTTGCCGGCTGCAGCGCCGACGTCACGCGCTTCGATTTTCCCGCCTTCGGCCTGACCGAGAAGGGCGGCGAGACCGGATCCCTGCCGACCTCCTCCGGGCCCGTCGCCCGCGGCGACCGCGGCCTGGACGACGGCTACGGCGCGCGCCCGCGCGGCGCCGGCCTGGGCGACGCCAGGCCCTACCCCGGCGACCGCCTCGCCAACGCCCGCGACGAGCGCATCCCGCCCGCAGGCGAGCCCTACCGCGGCGCCGACCGCGCCCAGCCCCGCGTCTACGACCGCCCGCGCGCGGCTAAGGGCGACGTCATCCAGGTGCAGGAGGGCGACACCCTCTACTCCATCGCCAGGCGCTATGGCGTGTCGATCTCGGCCCTGATCGAGGTCAACGGCCTCGCCCACGGCGCCACCATCAGGCCGGGCCAGGAGCTCAATCTGCCGGCAGGCGCCGGCCCGGCGCGCACGGTGGCTGAGCCGCCCGCGGCCCGCACGCCGGTGGCGGCGCGGGCTCCCGATCCGCCGGCCGCGCAGCCGGCCGCCCCCGCCGGCTGGGAGGGGCGCCACACCTTGCGCCCGGGCGAATCTCTCTACGGCATCGCCCGCCAGCACGGGGTGTCGCTGGCCGAGCTGCAGCGCGTCAACGGCATCGCCGAGCCGACCCGGGTGCGCGCCGGCACCGTGCTCGCCGTGCCGGGCAGCGGCGAGGCCCAGCGCGTGGCCGAGCGGCCCGCGGCCGCGGCGCCCCCGCGCGTGCTGCAGAATGCCCAGAGGGAGCCCGCCCCGGCGCGCATCATCAACGCCGGCGAGCACAAGACGGCGGCGCTCGCCGATCCCGCCAGCGACGCCGCCCCCGCCCAGGCGGCCCCCGCCGCCGGCAAGTTCCGCTGGCCGGCCCGCGGCAGGGTGATCTCGGGCTTCGGCCCGCGCCCCGACGGCACCCACAACGACGGCATCAACATCGCCCTGCCCCAGGGCACCGACGTGCACGCCGCCGAGGGCGGGCGCGTGGTCTACGCCGGCAACGAGCTGTCGGGCTACGGCAACCTGGTGCTCATCCGGCACGACAACGGCTGGGTGTCGGCCTACGCCCACGCCGACCGCATCCTGGTCAAGCGCGACGACGTGGTGCGCCGCGGCCAGGTGATCGCCAAGGCCGGCAAGACCGGCACCGTCGACCAGCCGCAGCTGCACTTCGAGCTGCGCCAGGGCTCCAAGCCGGTCGATCCGCTGGCGCACATGGAGCGGTAGGCGCGGCGCTGGGAAGGCGCGAGGGGCGTCAGCCTCCTCCCGCGCGCGGGCGGCCCTTGCCGAGACGCCGCCTGCCCCGCCAGACTGGGCGTGGAGGGCCTGCCGCAGGCGGCCCGCGCCCTTCCTGACGAGGGAGGACCCGTGACCAGATCCGTGCTCGGCATCGTCGGCGGCAGCGGCCTCTACGACATCCCCGCGCTCGAGAACGTGCGCTGGGAGACGGTGCTCTCGCCGTGGGGCACCCCGTCCGACCAGATCCTGTTCGCCGAGCTCGACGGCCTGCCCATCCGCTTCCTGCCCCGCCACGGCCGCGGCCACAAGGTGCCGCCCTCGGCCATCGACTTCCGCGCCAACATCGACGCCCTGAAGCGCGCGGGCGTCACCGATCTCGTCTCCGTCTCCGCCTGCGGGTCGCTCAGGGAGGAGCTGGCGCCCGGCCATTTCGTGCTCGTCGACCAGTTCATCGACCGCACCTTCGCGCGCGAGAAGAGCTTCTTCGGGCCGGGCTGCGTGGCCCACGTGTCGATGGCCGACCCGGTGAGCCCCGGCCTCCTCGACCTGGTCGAGGCGGCGGCCGCCGCCGAGGCCATCCCCTATACGCGCGGCGGCACCTACCTCGTCATGGAGGGCCCGCAGTTCTCCACCCGCGCCGAGAGCTTCCTCTACCGCAGCTGGGGCTGCGACGTGATCGGCATGACCAACATGCCGGAGGCCAAGCTCGCCCGCGAGGCGGAGATCTGCTACGCCACGGTGGCCATGGTCACCGACTACGACTGCTGGCACGACGACCACCGCGAGGTGGACGTCGCCGCCATCATCCGGGTGCTCGAGGCCAACGTCGACAAGGCCCACCGGCTGATCGAGCGCCTCGCCCGCAGCTTCCCGCGCGAGCACCCGCCCTGCCCCGTCGGCTCCGACCGCGCCCTCGAGGTTGCCATCATCACCCCGCCTGAGGCGCGCGACCCCGCGCTCCTCGCCCGGCTCGACGCGGTGGCCGGCCGCATCCTGACGCGCGGCCCGTGACCGTCAGCCCGCGGCCCGCCCCGCGCCTGCCCGCACCAGCCAGCTACCCCCGCACCAGCTCGGCGAGCGCGCCGCCCAGCTCGCGGCAGGTGGCCTTGCCGCCCATGTCGGGCGTGCGCACATCGGTGTCGGCGAGCAGCCGCTCGATCGCCCGCACGATCGCGTCGGCCGCATCCTTGTGGCCCAGGTGCTCGAGCATCATGGCCCCCGACCAGATCTGGCCGATGGGGTTGGCGATGCCCTTGCCGGCGATGTCGGGGGCCGAGCCGTGCACCGGCTCGAACATGGAAGGAAAGGCCCGCTCGGGGTTGATGTTGCCGCCGGGCGCGATGGCGATGGTGCCGGTGGTGGCGGGGCCGAGGTCGGAGAGGATGTCGCCGAACAGATTGGAGCCCACGATCACCGAGAACCAGTGCGGGTTGCGCACCAGATGGGCGGTGAGGATATCGATGTGGAACTGGCTGGTCTTGACCTGCGGGTACTCCCTGGCCACGGCGGCGAAGCGCTCGTCCCAGTAGGGCATGGAGATCGAGATGCCGTTGGACTTGGTGGCGGAGACCACCTCCTTGCGCGCTCGCGTCATGGCGAGGTCGAAGGCGTAGCGCATCACCCGCTCGCAGCCCTTCTTGGTGAAGACGGCGGTCTGGATCGCGGCCTCGAGCTCGGTGCCCTCGTACATGCGCCCGCCGATGGCGGAGTACTCGCCCTCGTTGTTCTCGCGCACGATGAAATAGTCGATGTCGCCGGGCTTGCGGTCGGCGAGCGGCGACTTGAGGCCGTGGAAGAGGCGCACGGGCCGCAGGTTGACGTACTGCTGGAAGCCGCGCCGGATGGGGATCAGAAGCCCCCACAGCGACACGTGGTCGGGCACGCCCGGCCAGCCGACCGCGCCGAGGTAGATGGCATCGTGGCCGCAGATCTGCTCGAGCCCGTCGGCCGGCATCATGGCGCCGGTCTTCTTGAAGCGCTGGCAGGACCAGTCGAAGTGGTCCCACTGGTAGTCGAGGCCGAAGCGGGCCCCCACTGCCTCCAGCACCCGGATGCCCTCGGGCACCACCTCGTTGCCGATGCCGTCGCCGGGGATCACGGCGATGCGCAGCCGGTTGGTGGGGCTCTTCGCTCTGCTTGCGGCCATGGCGCCTGCGGGCTCCCTGTCGACGGGAGCCCGCATGCCAGCATGCGGGCCCGGGCGCGGTCAATGGCGATGGCCGCGCCCCGGGTCCGTCGGCCAGCGCAAATCTGACGCACCATGGCGACTGTCCGGCTTGCTGTTGCAGGAATGCCGGAGGCGTCAGTCGGTGCGCGACTGGAGCCAGGTCGTCACGATCGGCTCCCACACGCTGCGGCCGGCGAACAGCAGATCGTGGCCGTCCTGGGTGCGCTCGGTGCGGAACGGCGCCAGCAGCTCGAAGCGGGCGGTGCCGCCGGCCGCGGTGAAGGCGGCGTACATGCGCCGCGACAGCGCCGGGCCGAAATAGGTGTCGTTCTCGGTGTAGATCCACAGCATGGGGCTGCGCACCGTGCGGCCGAAGTGGGCGGCGGCCGCCACCAGGGCGTCGGGTGAGCAATTGCTGTTGGGCCGGCCGTTGCGATGCCCCCCGTGCCCGCCGGCGAAGTTGATGTAGGCCCTGACGCCGGCCAGGTTGCGGCTGGCCAGCGCCAGCGTCACCAGCCCGCCCACCGACTGGCCCACGACGATGGTGCGTCCGGGCGCCACGTAGGGCAGCCGCTCCAGGTGCGCCACGGCCACTGCCACGTCGTCGGCGCCGGCGTTGGCCGCGGCTACGAAGTCGGCGTTGTCGCAGGTGCCGCCGATCTCGCCGTCGCGCCCGCCGGTCTCGCCGTAGCCCTGCCGCACGGGAAAGGCCACCACGTAGCCGCGCGAGGTGAAGACGCCGGCGAGCGAGGTGCCGCAGGCGTAGGGCTTGACCGCGGCGCGGCGCCGCTCGCGCTCCTCGCGCGTGGGCCCCGAGGGGCGGCCGTGGTTGACGACGACGAGCGGCCCCGGCGCATCCGACTTCGGCCGGCACACGCGCGTCAGCATGCCGGCCTTCGTGCCCGCACGCGGAATGCGGATGATCTCCTCGCGCGGCGTCTCGCCGCCGGCGCCGCCCGCCGGACCCGACGTCTGGGCGGGTGCCGCCGCGGCGGCTGCGAGGAGGGCGAGGCATGCCGCCGCCAGCGCTGTCGCCCCGCTGCGCATGGCTTGGGCCCGCCCCTCACGCCCCGAGGGAGACCACGGCGTCCTCGTAGCGGCCCTGGCCCAAGGCGCCGGCCTCGAAGATCTCGCGGCGGGCGATCCAGGCGAACGACTCCTCGTAGACCTCCCTGGTGTAGGGCTCGAACACGATGCGCTCGCCCGGGCCCCAGCGGCGCGTGTCCATGCGCGCATGGAAGCGCTCGGGGAACTCGGCCTTGTAGTAATGGGTGTAGCGCTCGGGACGCACATCGATGTCGCGCTGGGCGCGGCGCAGGGCACGGAAGTACTTGCGCACGTCCTCGGGGTCGGGGTCGCCGTTGAGCATGGTGGCGATCATGAAGGTGGCATCGATCACCTTGCGGAAGCCCAGCTGCTCGGCGAAGTAGTAGGGGCCGGAGAACAGCGTGCAGGCGGGCGCGCGCCCGTCCAGGAACGCCTCCATGCGGCCGAACAGCATGCCCTCGGCGAACGACAGCCGGATCGCGTCGGCCTGCAGGTACTGCTCGAGCGCCTGCACGGTGGCGTAGTGGCTGCCCGACTGGTAGCCCACCGAGATGGGCACTCCGGCGAGGTCCTCGGGCGAGCGCACCGGCGAGTCGGGCGGCACGAAGATGCCGCACGGGGCCACCGAGTAGGCGTCGGCATAGAGCCGGGTGTGGCCGCGCGAGGCCGCCACGTTCACGGTCCAGTGGCAGGCGCAGGTGACGTTGGCCTCGCGGCCCTTCTCGATCGACTGGAAGGCGCCGACCTTGTCGCCCTTGGCGTGGTGGGCGCCGCCGGTGGCGCGGATGAGCTCGCGGAACTCGTAGTCGAGGCCCTCGGCGCGGAAATAGCCCTTCTCCTCGGCCACCCACTCCTGCAGCCGGAAATGCGGCTCGATGATGAACTTGGGCATGGGCTTCCTCTCTGCCTGCTCGTCGCCGCCGAGACTACCACGGGCGCGCCGCCGCGAGCGAGCGCGCCGCATGCGCCGCATGGGAGGGCGCGCGCCGTTCAGCGCGCCCGCGCCCTGTGCTAGCCTCGCCGGCAGAGGAGGCCCGCGCCCCGCCGGGCCCCAGGGGAGGCCATCCGACATGCTGCCGCTGCTGCCGACGAGCCTGGTGGGAAGCTACGCCCAGCCCGACTGGCTGATCGACCGCGACAAGCTCGCCAAGCGCTTCCCGCCGCGCGTGCGGGCAAGCGAGCTGTGGCGGGTGTCGCCGGAATGGCTGGAGCAGGCTCAGGACGACGCCACCCTCCTCGCCATCCGCGACCAGGAGCGGGCGGGCCTCGACATCGTCACCGACGGCGAGATGCGGCGCGAGAGCTACTCCAACCGCTTCGCCACCGCCCTCGAGGGCGTGGACATCGACAACCCCGGCACCGCGCTGGACCGCAGCGGCCACCCCAACCCGGTGCCGCGCGTGGTGGGGCCGATCCGCCGCCGCCATCCGGTGCAGGTGCGCGACGTGGAGTTCCTGCGCGCCAACACCGACCGGCCGATCAAGATCACCGTGCCCGGCCCCTTCACCATGAGCCAGCAGGCCCAGGACGACCACTACAAAGACGAGGTTGCCCTGGCCATGGACTATGCCGCCGCCGTCAACGCCGAGATCAAGGACCTGTTCGCGGCCGGCGCCGACATCGTGCAGGTGGACGAGCCCTATATGCAGGCCCGGCCCGAGAAGGCCGGGCGCTACGGCGTGGCGGTGCTCGACCGCGCGCTCGAGGGCGTGGCCGGCACCACCGCGCTCCACATCTGCTTCGGCTACGCCGCCGTCATTCACAATCGGCCGCCGGCCTACTCCTTCCTGCCCGAGCTGGAGGCCTCCCGAGTGCGGCAGATCTCGATCGAGACGGCCCAGTCGCGCCTCGACTGCGCCGTGCTGGCCAAGCTGCCGTCCAAGACGATCATCCTGGGCGTGCTCGATCTGTCGGACATGAAGGTGGAGAGCCCGGAGACGGTCGCCGCCCGCATCCGCCGGGCCCTGCCCTTTGTGCCGCCGGAGCGGATCGTCGTGGCTCCGGACTGCGGCCTCAAGTACCTGCCGCGCGACGTGGCACTGGGCAAGATGAAGGCGATGGCGGCCGGAGCCGCCATCGTGCGCCGCGAGCTCCAGGACCGCAGCTGACGCTCTGAGGTCGGCGTGCCCGCACCGACGCCGGCCTGCCGCGGGGCGTCAGTTGGCGGAGGCGCGCGCCTTGAGGTGGTAGGTGAGCTCGTCGCGGATGTTGGCGGCCGCCTGGCGCCAGTCGCCGCGCGCGCCCACCGGCTGCGCCGCGAGCGGGGTCGGCGGCGGCACGGCGGAGGCAGGGACCGGGTTCGCCGCCTCCGCCGTTGCCTCCTCGATGGCGGCGAAGGGCTGGCGCGGCCGCGGCAGCGCGCCCATGCGCGCGGCCAGCGACTGCAGCTCCTTGAGGATCGCGCCGCGCCTCATCTCGTGCTCTGTGGCAAGGCTGCGCACGTCCTCCAGCAGCTTCTGGTCGGCTCGACTCAGGGCCTCCCCCAGCGCCCTGACGAGCTCCTGCTCGTTCCCGGCGAGCTGGTTCATGCGGATGCGCATCTCCTCGATCTGCTGTGCGAGCGTTAGCGTCGTCATCAATCTTCCCTCTTGTCCTGGATTCGCCGACGAATCACCGGGCGCAAGGGTCGGTAACAATTTTGGTCGCGGGGAGGCAAGGGCGGTGATCGGCGGCGCTCGCCGTTATCCGCTGAAACTCGCCCGGCGGCGCCCCGTCGGGGCGATGGGGCGCCGCCGCCGACCCGCGGAACGCCATGCGCTACTTCAAAGGCTCGGCGCGACGATCCACGCCGAGGCGATAGCTCAGCCCGATCCTGCCCACCCACGCCGAGTCCTGGAACTCGTAGCGGAAGGGCGTGCCGACCGGTTCGCCCAAGCAGGTCGCGGCGCTCGTGCAGCGATGAGTGTGGCTGTCGTTGTCGAAGCCCAGGTACAGGATCTCGCTGTTGACGCTGAGCTTGTCGGAAATCAGCCAGTCCGTGCCTACGCCGACGACGAAGCCCGTGCGCCGGTTCTCGGTCGTGAAGGCCTCGGTGGTGGCGCCCGCGCCAGCTCCGATGCTGTAGGAGAAGTCGTGCTGCACGTTGGCCCAGGCGAACCCGCCGGTGAGATAGAGCAGCAGGTTGTCGACCACGAGGCCGGTCCGCCCCCTGATCGTGGCCAGCCAGTCGAGGTGGCTGCCGACCGCCGCACGGCCCGCGCCAGGAAAGCCCGCGAGCGGAAAGTCGGTGAAGAAGCTCTGGGCCTCGGCGTTGGCCCAGCTCCAGTCCACTTGCACGCCGAACACCGTGCAGTTGCGTTGCATGTTGTAGCCGGCGTGAAAGCCCGCCAGCCAGCCGTTGTCGGTGTTGCTGCCGTCGCCGATGTGGTCGGAGCCCGTGAAATTGTAGCCGTAGTTGTCCTGATCGGTCCACTCGCTGTGGTGATAGATCCACCCGCCGTGGCCGCCCACGTAGAACCCGCCGAAGTTGGCGCAGCCGGTCACCGCCGGCGCCCGTCCGCCTACCCGCATTCCGTCGGCAGCAGCCGGGCCGGCAAGCAGCGCCGCGCCGACCGCCACCGCGCACCACAACTTGTTCATCTGAACCCCCTGTCCCCGGCTTCCGCCGTGCCTATCCTTGCGAGCGAATCAACACGCCGACCAATCCGCAGGCTGGCGCTTAGCTCGATTCGCGGGTGTTCGATTCCCCGCGCAGGCAAGGGGTGGACGAAATAGGTGGGGATTTCGCCGCCCGACCTGAGGCAGCCCGGCGCTGGAGGATGTTCCAGCCGGCGGCCTCGGACGCATGGGCGGCGGGGGCGCGGGCGGGATGCGCAGGCGCGCGCATCCTCGCCGGCACGTCAGGGAGCGGCCGCGCCCGCCACGGGCGGCGCGCGGCGAGCCTTGCTCAGCGCTCGCCCTTCTCGGTGAAGAACTTCTCGCCGTAGGCGAAGCGGTTCGGCTTCAGGAAGAAGCCCAGGATCAGCGCTCCGTTGGGCGCCACCGCCTCGTGCTGGTTGCCGGCCGGCCGCCACACGAACTGTCCCGGCCCGCACACGCCCTCGTGGTCCACGAGCGAGCCTTCGAGCACGTAGGTCTGCTCGAGCGCGGTGTGCTCGTGCAGCGGCACGACGGCGCCCGGCGCCAGCTTGAAGAGGGCGGTGGTGCGCCCCTCGTCGTCGGAGTAGAGCACCTTGATCTCGATGCCGGGGAACTTGGTCTTCTCCCAGGGCATGTTGGGCACGTCGAGGAAGCGCGAGGCGAGCTTGGGGTCGGTGTTGAGCTTGATGTCGCCGTGCACGACCTTGCGCTCCGGCTTGGCGGACTGGGCGGCCATGGGCTTCCTCCTCGGTTGCAGGCTCGAGCGCCCAGAGTGCCCGGCAAATCCCCGGGCTGCAAGGGCGATGGGCTCATGGCCGGCCCGCCTCAGGCGGGCCCGGCGCCCGCGCCGGCGGCGGATTCCTGCCCCGCCCGGCCCCGCGCGCCCTGCACCGCGTGGGCGATGACGGCAAGCAGGATGAGGGCGCCGCCGGCGAGCACGGCGGGCGTGGTGGTCTCGCCGAAGACGAGGTAGGTCCATGCCGGCGCGGCCACCGTCTCGGCCTGGGCCAGCATGACGAGGGTGACGGCCGGCACGCGCCGCGAGCCGCGCGCGAACAGCACGAGGCCGATCGCCAGCACCACCCCGCCGTGCAGGAGGCCGAGCGCGGTGTCGCGCACGCCCGCCGCAAAGGGCAGGCCCAGCCAGACCAGCACCCCCGCGCTGACCGCGGCCGTGACGATGCCGACCGCCACCAGCGCCGCGTCGAGGTCCTCGGGCCTGGCGCCGCGCGTGGCGAGCGAGTAGAGCGCGAAGGCGAGCGCCGTGCCGAGCGCCAGCGCCCGCGCCAGCCATCCCTCCTCCCGCGGCCCGGAGGGGGTCGTCTCCGCCGCCCCGAGGCCGGTCATAAGGGCCACGCCTCCCAGCGCCACGGCGATCGCCAGCATGCCGGCGAGGCCGATGCGCTCGCCGAGCAGCGGGCGGGCGAGGACGGCCGCGATCAGCGGCGCCAGCGACATCAGGAAGAAGACCTCGGCCGTGCTTCCCAGCTTCATGGCGGCGATGAAGCACACCTGGCTCGCCACCATGGCGAGCACCGAAACCCAGGCGAAGCCGCCGAGCCGCCACACCTGCACCAGCGGCGGCACGGCGTGGCGGTAGGCCGCCACCAGCGCCAGCACCAGGCCGAAGCCGATTGCGCGCCAGAACAGGTACTGCCAGGCGTCGCTGGCGGCGGCGCCGCGGATGCACAGCACGCCCAGGCTCAGCACCAGCCCGCCCACTACGACCAGCGCGCATCCGGCGAGATAGGAGCGGGCGGCAGCGACAGAGGACTGCGTCATCGAGGGCGCTCGCCGGCTCCAGGGTCTCTCGGCGCTCAGCTCAGGCTGCGGCGTCGAGGAACTCCCCGACGATGGCGTTGAACCGCGCGGCGCGCTCGAAATACGCGGAATGGCCGGCATCGGCAATGTGCACGGCCCGCGCGCCGGGCACCACGGCGGCGATGGCGTCGGCGGCAAAGGGCGGCATGACGATGTCCTCGTCGCCGGCCACCAGCAGGATGGGGCAGCCGGCCGCCGCCAGCTCCTCCGGCGCCCGCTTGCGGCCTGCGGCGAGCCGGGCGCGCACGGCCTCCTTGTCGAGCGCCGCGTTCTGATCGTCGATGTGGCGGTAGAGGAGGTGCAGGGCCGGCTGCTCCTCCGCCATGCGCGCCCCGCAGGCCTGGTGGATGCCGCGCCGCGCAAGCTCGGCGCAGGTGCGCGCCGCCGCCTCCGCCCAGGCCGCGAGCCGGGACCGCTCGGGCTCGCGCAGGCGGGCCGGGTCGATGGTGCCGGTGGTGGCGGCCAGCACCAGGGCCTTAAGCCTGCCGGTTCGGCGCAGCGCATACTCGACCGCGCCCCAGCCTCCCATCGACTGGGCGAGGAGGCACACCTCGCCGAGGCCGAGGTGCTCGATCAGCGCTGCGAGGTCGTCGGCGTAGTCGCCGGGGTCGGGGCCGCCCGGGACCGCCGAGGAGGGGTGAAAGCCGCGGTGGGCGAAGGCGATGCAGGTGTAGCGGGAGGAGAAGTGCGCCACCTGCTGCCACCACGACATGTGATTGCCGCCGAGCCCATGCGCGAGCACGAGCGCCGGGCCCGTGCCCGTCACCTCGTAGTGGATGCGGCAGCCAGGCCGCTCCAGGCTGCCGAGGCGCCGGCGCAGCGATCCAGCCTCTGCCGTCATGGCGCATCCCTCAAGTGAGCCGGCCGCGTGCCGCCACGGGGAGCACGTCGACGATCTCCTCGCCGCGCACGGCGACCAGGCGGTCGACCATGTTGACCACCACGCACACGTGGTTGGGCACCACGCGCACCACCTCGCCGACCCTGGGCCTGGCGTTGCTGCGCGCGAGGTCGAGGAAGCCGTGCTCCTCGGCGAAGGCGGCGATGCGGGCCTGCGGATACTCCAGGATCAGGCCGAAGCCGTCGTCGAGGCCGCCGGTGTCGGCGGTCAGCGTCTTGGAGCCGGCATCGAGGATGCCGCGCTCGGGCGCGGCGCGGCTCACCACCGTGGTGTAGACGGTGAGCGCGCAGTCCTCGAGCCTGGCCGCCCCGCACGCCAGCATCATGCGGTCGTTGAAGATGGCGGTGCCCGCGCGGTGCTCGGTGGCGCCGGGAAGCTGGCCGAGGTTGGCGAGGTTGGGCGTCCCGCCGGTCGACACGATGCGCGGCTCGAGCCCCAGCTCGCGCACGCCCGCCCGGGCCTCGTCGAAAAAGCGCTGCGTCTGCGGCCACGACGTCTCGGTCGGATAGAACAGGAAGCCCGCGAGCTCCAGGCCCGGCGTGTCCCGGATCTGGCGGGCGAGAGAGACCGCCTCGCCCGGCGTCTCGACGCCGGCGCGCCTGCGCCCCGTGTCGCATTCGATGACCACGCCGAGTGCACGCCCGGCGATCTCGGCCGCCCTCGGCAGGCCCCCGATGACCGTCGGGTTGTCGGCGGCGACGGTGACGCGCGTGCGCGCCAGCAGCCGGCCGAGCCGGCCCAGCTTCTCCTCGCCCAGCAGGTTGTAGCTGATCAGGATGTCGTCGAGGCCGGCCTCCGCCATCACCTCCGCCTCGCCGAGCTTCTGGCAGGTGATGCCGCGCGCACCGGCGGCGAGCTGCATCCTGGCCAGCACCGGGCTCTTGTGCGTCTTGATGTGCGGGCGGTTGGCGACGCCGGCTGCATCGCACAGGCGCTGCACGCGGGCGATGTTGGCCTCGACCTTGTCGAGATCTACGACCACGGCCGGCGTCCCGACCTCGGCTGCGACGCGTGCCTTGAGGCCCTCGCTCATTTGCCGCCTCCCTCTCTCCCCCGCTCTCTCCGGCGCCACGATAGAGCCTCGGGGCCCCCGCGCACAACGAAGCCCGGCTGTCCTCCTGCCGACGCCGTGTTAGAGTCGCGCAAGCCGGCCAGTGCGAGGGAGGAGCCATGACCGTAGAGAAGCCGCACACCACGGTGGCGACCCGCATGTCGGGCATCCGCGAGGACTGGCTCGAGCTCACGCAGGAGGAGATCCTCGAGCCCGATCTGCCGATCGTCGACCCGCACCACCACCTGTGGGACTTCCCCACCCACCGCTACCTGCTTCCCGACCTCCTGGCCGACACCGGCAGCGGCCACAGGATCGAGGCGACCGTGTTCATCGAGTGCACGGCCTGCTACCGCGCCGACGGCCCGCGCGAGCTCGAGACCCTGGGCGAGACCGAGTTCGTCAACGGCATCGCCGCCATGTCGGCGAGCGGCGCCTACGGGCCGACCCGGGTGGCGGCGGGCATCGTCGGCCTCGTCGACCTGACCCTGGGGGCGCGTGCCGAGGCGGTGCTGCGCGCGCACATGGCCGCCGCTGGCCCCCGCTTCAAGGGCATCCGCTACGCCGCCGCCTGGGAGGACAAGGCGCCCGAGATCCACAACGCCCACACCAAGCCCGGGCCACACCTCTATCGCGATCATGCCGCCTTCCGCGAGGGCTTCGCGGCCCTCGGCCGGCTCGGCCTCACCTTCGACGCCTGGCTCTACCACCCGCAGATCCCCGACCTCACCGCGCTCGCCCGCGCCTTTCCCGAGCAGCCCATCGTGCTCGACCACGTGGGCGGCCCGCTGGGGCTCGGCTGGTACGCCGGCCGGCGCGACGAGATCTTCGCCGGCTGGAAGCGGGACATGCTGGAGCTCGCCGGCTGCCCCAACGTGCACATCAAGCTCGGGGGCCTCGGCATGCGCATCAACGGCTTCCAGTTCCACCACCGCGAGCGCCCGCCCTCCTCGAAGGACCTGGCCGACGCCTGGCGGCCCTACGTGGAGACCTGCATCGAGGCGTTCGGGCCCGGGCGCTGCATGTTCGAGAGCAACTTCCCGGTCGACAAGATCTCCGGCTCCTACGCCGTCTACTGGAACGCCTTCAAGCGGCTGGCCGCCGGCGCCTCGGCGGCCGAGAAGGCGGCGCTTTTCCGCGACACGGCGCGGCGCTTCTATCGGCTGCCGTGAGGGCGGGCGCCGGCGTCGGCTACCAGGCGAGCTCGAGGATCTCCATCACGTCCTCGACGGTGCGGATCGGCCGCGGATTGAGCTGCACGGGCTGGTAGGCGAGCGCCCGGCGGGCGATCTCGGGCAGGTCCTCGCGCTTGATGCCGACCGCGCGCAGGGTGGTGGGCTGGTCGAGCCCCGCCACCAGCTCGCGCACCAGCTCGCTCGCCGGCCGGCCGGGCTGGCCCATCGCCTCTGAGAGCGCCTTCTGGCGCTCGCCGTTGACCGCCGCGTTCCACCGGAGCACCGCGTGCAGCATGACGCAGGAGGTGTGCCCGTGCGGCACGCCGAAGGTGGCGCCCAGGGCATAGCCGATGCCGTGGCTCGCCCCGGTCGGCACGCCCGAGGCCGACGGGGCGATCGCCTGCCACATGCCGATCTGCGCCTCGAGGCGGGGTGCGAGGTCCTGCGGGCTGCGCTTGATCGCCGGCAGTGCGCGGGAGAGCAGGCGCAGGCCCTGGAGCGACAGCGCCTCGGTGCCGAGATGGGCGCGCGCGTTGCAGTAGTTCTCGACCGCGTGGTCGACCGAGCGGATGCCGGTGCAGAACAGGAGCCAGTCCGGCGTGTCGAGGGTGGCGGCGGGATCGAGGATCACCGTGCGCGGGGCGAGCAGGCGGTGGCGGAAGGACTGCTTGGTGTTGGTGCGCGACTGGGTGATGCCGGCGTTCTCGGTGAACTCGGAGGCCGACAGCGTAGTGGACACCGACACCATGCGCACCGGGTCCGCCGGCAGCGACAGCTTCGGCACCTTGGTGCGGTCGAAGCCGGAGCAGTAGGGCTCCATGCCGTCCGCGCTGTCGATGCCGGCCCACAGGCACAGCTGCATCGCCTTGGTGGCGTCGATCACCGATCCGCCGCCCACCGCCACCAGCAGGTCGGCGCCGGCTGCCCGCGCGGCGGCGGCGCCGGCCACCACGTCCTCGCGCGGGCTGTGGGCGCGGATGGCGGCGAAGGTGCCGGCGTGGCGCGCCCCCAGCGCCTTCTCGATGCGCTGCAGCGGTCCCGCCTCCTTCTGCGCCAGCGAGCGCGTCGAGGTGACGAGCACGCGCCGGGCGCCGATGCGCTCGGCCTCGGCCGGCACCGCCTCCTCGGCGGGCACGCCGAACACGATGCGCTCGTGGGCGGTGACGCTGAAGGTGCCTGCGGCGAGGCCGGCGTGGGCGCTGGTCATGGCGGTGGCTCCTGGGCAGGGCGTGGTCGCCCCGACTGTGGGCGGGGGTGCGGGCTCTGGCAAGGGCCGCGCCGCGCGCCGCCCGGGAAGGCGGTCCTACCAGCGGAAGTAGGGGCCGCCGTAGCCGTGGTAGCGCGAGCGCCCGTAGGCGCCGAACGGGCGGTCGTAGCGGGCCAGCGGGTCGATGCGGCGGCGGCGCTTGACCCCGCCCTGCGGCTCGCCGCTCATGAGGACGACGAACTCGGTGCCCTTGCCGGTCTCCCGGCTCAGCGGCTCGTCGGAGACGATGAGCGAGGAGCCGGGCGACACCACCTCCGACACCAGCGCCACCACGTCCTGCGGGATGTCGATGCGGTCGAGCGCGGCCCTGGCGGCGTCCGGGTCGGCGGCGGCGGGCTCGCCTGAGCGCTCCTCGCCGCGGCTGGGGCGCTTGCGCGCGCTGGGCTCGCCGGCGCCCGCGCCGCGCGGCGGCGGCATGGACACCACGCTCCAGCGCACCTCCTCGCCGTCGCCCACGTACTCGAGGGCGGTGAAGATGTGGGTGCCGATCGGCCGGTCGGGGTCGCGGATCGTCGCCTCGCGCTCCAACAGCGGCCGGAAGCCCTGGCGCACGTAGAGGCGCTGGGCCTGGCGGCTGACGAAGACCGAGATCGGCGCGATCCTGGCCGCCGCCTCCTTGGCCGCGGCGACCGCGGCGGAGCGCTCGGCCTCGGCCGCCCTCGCCCCATCGGCAGCCCGCGCTGCCGCCTCGGCCTTGGGCTCGGCCTCGGCCTGGGCGGCGTCGATCTGCGCCTGCAGCTCGGCGAGCCTGGCCTGCGCCTTGGCCCGTGCCGCCTCGGCCCGCTCCCTCTCCTCCGGCGAAGCGGCGCCCTCGAGGATGCGCTCGGCCGCCGCCAGCTGGGTCTCGGCCCGCGCCTTGGCGACGGTCGACACCCGCAGCACCCGCGTGAGCCGTCCGAGCTCGAGGGATTTCTGGGCCGACGCCTGGCGGGCTTCCTCGGCCCTCCTGGTCGCGGCCTCCGCCGCCGCTGCCCTCGACGCGGCGATCGCCCGCAGCGTCTGCGACGTGGTCGGGGTGGGGTGGTCGGACATTCCGGTTTCGGCGGGGGCGAGGCCGACGCGCATGGGCTGGCCGGCCTCGGCCATGGCCGCGGGCGCGCCCGCCGGCGCCGGCCTGAACAGCAGCGGGTGGGCGACCGCCGCCGGAGCAACGTCGGTGCGTGCGACGATCACGCGCGTGCCGAGCTTCGTCATCCCGAACAGGCGCTCGGCGAAGTCGTCGGGCATGCGGATGCAGCCGTGGGAGGCGGGATAGCCCGGCAGCACCCCGGCGTGGAGCGCGATGCCCGACCAGGTGATGCGCTGCATGAACGGCATGGAGGCGTCGTCGTAGAGGTTGGAGTAGTGCTCAGCCTCCTTCTGGATCACGCTGTAGATGCCGGCCGGGGTCTCGTAGCCGGCGCGGCCGGTCGAGACCGGAGCGCGCATGATGCGGCCCTGCGCGTCGTAGACGGTGATGCGCTGGTCGGCGATCGACACGATGGCCATCAGCGGCATGCCGGCGGGCCGCGCCTCGATCGTCTCCTGGGCGTCGCGCCCGCCGCGCGCCTCGGCCGGAGGTGCTGCGCCCGCGGCGAGCAGAAGCGCGAGGGCGGCGGCGAGGATGGGGCGGTGTCGCAGTGCAATCCGGTGCATGGACAACGGTGGACCTCGCGGCGGCGAATCGCTGGGCGCCTTCACTCATAAACGCGGACGCGAGCTTCCACCAAGCTCACGCTCGCCGCCGCGGCGCTTGCGTTGCGCGGTGAGGCGCAAATGCGTCGCGAGCGGCCTTCGTTGCGCCCGCAGGTTGTCCCGGGTAACAATTGCGTCTTGCCAGTCGGGAGCCTCACCCATGTTCGGACGAAAGAAAGAGCAGCCCGCCGCGCCGGAGCCGGGCGCGGCGAGATCCCCGCAGGCTGCAGCAGCTCCCGCCGGCCCAGCCAAGCCGCAGGCGCCGGCCGGCGACGGCGCCGCCAAGCCGGTCAGCCCCGAGGAGGCCAAGCGCCAGGCGGCCATCGCCATCCGCCACTCGCTCGCCTTCGCCCAGATGGTAAGCGTGCTGATGCGCTCGCCGCACTACAAGCACTACACGCTGGCGGATCTCGAGTGGCTCGTGATCCCCCCGCTGCTCACCGGCCAGTTCAGCCTGGCCGAGGCGCGCGCGCAGGAGGGCGGGCCGTCGATCGCCGTGGCCGTGGTGCTGTGGGCGAGCGTGTCGCCCGAGGTCGACAAGCGCCTGTCGGAGAACCTCTCCGCGCCCATCCGCCTGCGCCCGGACGAGTGGCGCTCCGGCGACATCCTGTGGCTGGTGGACGCGGTGGGCGACGCCCGCGTGGTGCCGCAGTTCCTCAAGCAGCTCGGCGAGAGCGCGTGGAAGGGCCGCGAGGTCAAGCTGCGCCGGGCCGAGAACGGCAAGGTGGTGGTGGGCACGCTGCCCAAGGTTGGCTGAAGCCGCGGTCGCCCCTGGGACAGGCATGGGCCGCCGCGCCCGGCTGGATCGGCCGGCCAAATCGTGCGATGAGGCGCCCGCGGTCCGCCCGGACCGCCTGCCCCACCTCGCCGTCGCGAGAGCCACCCGCGCCCCCATGACCCCGGACATCGAAACCATCGTCGTCGGCGCCGGCGCCGTGGGGCTTGCCGTGGCCCGGGCGCTGGCCATGGCCGGCCACGAGGTGATGGTGCTCGAGCAGCACGAGCTCATCGGCTCGGAGACCTCCTCGCGCAACAGCGAGGTGATCCACGCCGGCATCTACTATCCGCCGGGCAGCCTGCGCGCCCGCCTGTGCGTGCGCGGCAAGGAGCTGCTCTATGCCTTCTGCGCCGAGAACCGCGTGCCCCACGCCCGATGCGGCAAGCTGCTGGTGGCCACGGCCGAGAGCCAGCTGCCCAAGCTCGCCGCCATCCGCGACACCGCCGCCCGCAACGGCGTGACCGACCTCGAGCCGCTCGGCGCCAACGCCGCCCGCGCGCTGGAGCCCGAGGTGGCCTGCGTGGCGGCGCTCCTCTCGCCCTCCACCGGCATCATCGACAGCCACGGCTTCATGCTGGCGCTGGAGGGCCACGTCGAGGCCCACGGCGGCTCGGTCGTCCTGCGCTGCCCCGTGGAGCGCATCGAGCGCGATCCCGCGGGCCTCTTCACCCTCGCCACCGGCGGGGAGGCGCCCGGCGCCATCACCTGCCGGAACCTGGTGAACTCGGCGGGCCTGCACGCCACCAGGCTCGCGCGCACCATGACCTGGAGCGAGGGCTACGCGCCGCCCGAGACGTTCTACGCCAAGGGCCAGTACTATGCGCTCTCCGGCCGCTCGCCCTTCGCCCGCCACATCTACCCCATGCCCGACGGCGCCTGGCTCGGGCTCCACGCCACGGTCGACATCGGCGGGCGCTGCAAGTTCGGGCCCGACATCGAGTGGACCGAGGGCATCGACTACAGCTTCGAGCCCGGCAAGCTCGAGAAGTTCCTCGACTTCATCCGCAGCTACTATCCGGGGCTGGAGGTGGAGCGGCTGCACCCCGACTACACCGGCGTGCGGCCCAAGCTCTACCGCGAGGGCGAGCCGGTCCCCGACTTCGCCATCCACGGGCCGCAGACGCACGGGGTTGAGGGCCTCGTCGGCCTCTACGGCATCGAGAGCCCGGGGCTCACCGCCGCGCTCGCCATCGGCGAGATGGTGGCCGCCCTGCTCCCCCGCCGCTAGGCTCGGCCACCATGAGGCTCTACCGCGCCTTCGCCACCGTCGGCGGCCTGACCATGGTCAGCCGCGTCCTCGGCTTCCTGCGCGACATCCTGATCGCGGCCACGCTCGGCACCGGCTGGGTGGCGGACGCCTTCTTCGTCGCCTTCCGCTTCCCCAACCTGTTCCGCCGCCTGTTCGGCGAGGGCGCCTTCAACTCGGCCTTCGTGCCGCTGTTCGCCAAGCGGCTGGAGGGCGAGGGGCGCGAGGCGGCGCGCGCCTTCGCCGAGCAGGCCATGGCCGGGCTGGTGCTGGTCCTCCTGCTCCTCACCGCGCTCGCCGAGATCGCCATGCCGCTCCTGATGCTGGGCCTGGCGCCGGGCTTCGCCGCCGCCCCCGACAAGTTCGATCTTGCGGTGCTGCTCACCCGCATCACCATGCCCTACCTCGTCTGCATGTCGCTGGTGGCGCTGATGTCGGGCGTGCTCAACTCGCTCGGCAAGTTCGTGGAGAGCTCGGCCGTCTCCATCGTCCTCAACTTGGCCATGATGGCCGCCACCGGCGTCGCGCTGGCGATGGGCCTCAGGAACGAGCCGCTCGCCGGCATCATCCAGGCCTGGGGCGTGTTCGCCGCCGGGCTGCTGCAGCTGTGGCTGCTGGCCGACGGCCTGCGCCGCAACGGGCTCACGCTGGCGCTGCGCCGCCCGCGCCTCAGCGACGACATGCGCCGCCTGATCCGGCTCGGCATCCCGGGCGTGGTGGCGGGCGGCGTCACCCAGATCAACATCGTCATCGGCACCGTCATCGCCTCGCTGCAGCCGGGCGCCGTCTCGCACCTCTACTACGCCGACCGCGTCTACGAGCTGCCGCTGGCCATTGTCGGCATCGCCGTCGGCGTGGTGCTGCTGCCCGACGTGGCGCGCCACTTGCGCGCCGGCGACCGCGCCGGCGTGATGGACAGCCAGAACCGCTCCCTGGAGTTCGCCATGCTGCTCACCGTGCCCGCCGCCGTGGCGCTGGCGGTGGTGCCGGTGGAGATCGTCAAGGGCCTGTTCGAGCGCGGCGCCTTCACCGCCGCCGACACGCCGCCCACCGCCTACGCGCTCGCCATCTTCGCCCTCGGCCTCCCCTCCTTCGTCATGATCAAGGTGTTCCAGCCCGCCTACTTCGCGCGCGAGGACACCGCCACCCCCATGCGCTACGCCGCGCTCAGCCTCACGGCCAACACGCTGGGCTCGGTGGCGCTGTTCTTCCTCTTCCGGCGGCTCGGCCTCATGCCGCATCTGGGCATCGCCCTCGCCACCACGCTCGGCGGCTGGCTCAACGCCGCCCTGCTGTGGCGCACGCTGGCCGCCCGCGGCGAGTTCGTCCCCGATGCCCGCCTCGTCCGCACCCTGCCGCGCATGCTTGCCGCGAGCCTCGTCATGGGCGCGGCGCTGTGGCTGCTCGCCGGCGCGCTCGGCCCGTGGTTCGCGGCGCCCGCCGGCGCCCTTGCGCGCGCCGGCGCGCTCGCCGCCCTCACCGGCGCCGGCCTTCTCGTCTACGCCCTTGCCGCGCTGGTCCTGGGCGCCGTCGACCTGCGCGGATTTCTGCGCATGCTGCAGCGCGGCCCCTCGCCCGGCGCGCTGTGAGCGGCCCGCGCGCGACCCTTGCGCGGCCGCGCCGGAGCGGCGATAACCCGCGCCGACCGAGCCGAGGACATCCCATGCAGCTCCCGCAGAAGCCCACCCCGCGCGTCTTTTCCGGCATGCAGCCGACCGGCCAGCTGCACCTCGGCAACTACCTCGGCGCCATGGTGCAGTGGGTGAGGATGCAGGCCAGCCACGAGTGCATCTACTGCGTGGTGGACATGCACGCCATCACCACCTGGCAGGACCCCGCGGAGCTCACCGGCGCCACCCGCTCGGTCACCGCCGCCTACATGGCGGCGGGCGTCGACCCCAAGCGCAGCATCCTCTTCAACCAGAGCCAGGTCGCCGAGCACGCCGAGCTCGCCTGGATCCTCAACTGCGTCGCCCGCCTCGGCTGGCTCAACCGCATGACCCAGTTCAAGGAGAAGGCGGGCAAGGACCGCGAGAATGCCTCCGTCGGCCTCTACGCCTATCCCGTGCTGATGGCGGCCGACATCCTTGCCTACCGCGCCACCCACGTGCCGGTGGGCGAGGACCAGAAGCAGCATCTGGAGCTGTCGCGCGACATCGCCCAGAAGTTCAACAACGACTTCGCCGGCTCCATCCGCGCGGCGGGCTTCGAGAGCGGCGAGTTCTTCCCCCTCCCCGAGCCGGTGATCATGGGGCCGGCCACGCGCGTCATGTCGCTGCGCGACGGCACCCGGAAGATGTCGAAGTCGGAGCCCTCCGACATGTCGCGCATCAACATGACCGACGATGCCGACACCATCGCCCGCAAGATCCAGCGCGCCAAGACCGACCCCCATCCGCTGCCCCACAGCGAGGCCGAGCTCGACTCCCGCCCCGAGGCCGACAACCTCGTGGGCATCTATGCCGCGCTCGCCGGCAAGACCCGGGCCGAGGCGCTGGGCGAGTTCGCCGGCGCGCAGTTCTCCACCTTCAAGAAGGCGCTGGCCGAGATCGCCGTGGCGCGCATCGCGCCGGTCAACGCCGAGATGCGGCGGCTGCTCGCCGACCCTGCGGAGATCGACCGCATCCTCGCCGACGGCGCCCGCCGCGCGCGCGCCATCGCCGCCCCGATCGTCGCCAAGGTCAAAGACATCGTCGGCTTTCTGCGCACGTGATCGAAGCTCAGGGCGGGCAAGCAGGCTCGACCTCGGCCGCGCCCTGCCTCTTCCCCGCCGTGCCGGCCGGACGTATGCTCTGGCCTCGTCTTGCTCGATCGCCGCCAGGCTCGTGCGGGTGCCGGCGGCAGACCTGCGCCGGGCGCGAGTGGGCCGATGGCCGTCATGTCCCGCATCGATTTGCCGACCGCCGCCGCGGCGAGCCTGCTCATCTCACTCGCCTGCCTCGCCCACGCCGCGGCCGCGCTCGGCGCGGAGGCGGGGCCGCCGCAGAGGATTGCGGCCCTCGGCGGCGACGGGCCGCCCGCGCAGCTCAGCGCCGGTGCGGATGCCGGCCGCCTGCTGGCCCAGGGGCTGCCCGCCCCTGCCGGGCCGGCGGGCGCAATCGAGGTCCTCGCCACCTTCGACAAGTCGCTGCCCGAGACGGCCGAGGAGGACGTGGCCAGGGCACACGCGCTCCTGCTCGTGTCGCGCGACACCATGGGTGAGCTGCGCATCGTGCTCTTCCGCAGCCGCGATGGGCGCGGCATCGAGGAGGTGCTGGCGGCCCTGCGCGGCGATCGGCGTGTGGCCGGCGTCCAGGCCAACCTGCGCTACCGGCTGCCGGAGCAGCCGCCGGCGGCGGTGAGCCGCCTCGAGCCGAAGCCCGCGCCCGCGGCCGCCGCCCGGACGCCGCAACCGGCGCGCAGCCGCAGCGAGGCCGCGGCCACCGCCAAGACACATGGCCGGCGGGGCGGGCGGGTCGCAGCCGTCGAGAACGCGCCCGCCGATGGCGCGGCGGGCGCGTCGGCTCCGCCGCGCCGCCACCCGGGGCTGGTGGCGGGCAGCCAGCAGGCGCTGCGCTTCCCGACGGCGGACGAGCCGTTCGTGGGGGTGGGAGGACGGAGCCGGTAGCCGCGGCCGGCCGAGAGCCGCAGGAAGGTGCAGCGACCATGTCTTGAGTGCTGAAAGTCGTTTCTCTCTGACCTGAAGCAAGCGCAGGGCGCGTGTTACGCGTTGAGGGCGGCCATGCTGCAGAGGTTCGGGGTTTCGTCGATTTTGGCTGTCATGGTCGTCGCGCTCGCGGTCGCCCCCCGCGCCGCGCCGGCCGAGGAGGGCGCGCAGGCCTGCTGCTCCGGGCTCGAACAGCGCGTGGCCGAGCTCGAGGCCGTCGCCGTGCGCAAGGGCGGCGACCGGCTCGGCCTGCAGATCTACGGCCAGGTCAACCGCGCAATTCTGTTCTGGGACGACAGCTTCGACCGCAGGTCCAACGTGGTCGACAACACCACCTCCTCGACCCGCCTGGGCTTCATCGGCGAGGGCCGCATCGGCCCCGAGCTGCTCTTGGGCTACCGCGTCGAGTTCGAGTTCACCGATCCGGCCTCCTCGCAGATCCACAATCCCGCCGACGTCACGCATCCCGCGCCGCCGATGGCGGGAGCCGGCCTGCGCCAGGCCTACTGGTACCTCTCCCATTCGCGCCTCGGCACGATCTCGCTCGGCCGGCAGTGGGCGGCCACGGGCACGCTCACGCTTATCAATCTCGGCAGCCAGATGAACGATGCCGCGCTCCACCACAACAACGCCTTCAGCATCGGGCTCGGCGTGGCCGGCGGCATCTTCAGCGATCTCAGGTGGGGCCAGATCGCCCACCAGGTCGACACGCTTCGCGAGCCCTATCTGCGCTACGACACGCCGGCCTTCCTCGGCTTCGTGCTCTCCGCCGCGGTGGGCGAGGAGGTGTGGGACGTGGCGCTGCGCCACCACGCCGACTGGCAGGGGCTGCGCCTCGCCTCCGGCATCGGTTACCGCGACGACGCCGGCCACGGCATGAGCGAGGCCAAGGGCGCCCTCTCGCTCGTGCACGGTGCGAGCGGCCTCTATGTCTCGCTGGCGACCGGATGGCGGCAGGACGGCCGCTCCAGCATCATCGGCCAGCCGCCGGCCCGCTTCCACTACGGCCAGGCGGGCATCGTGGGCAGGTGGCTGCCGTTCGGGCCCACCACGCTCTATGCCGATCTCGGCATCTACCGCAACTTCAGCGTCGGCGAGCTGCTGCGCGTCGACCCCCACACCGGCACGCTGGTGATCTGGGGCACGCTCGCCGACACCGAGGTCCTGCGCTGGGGCTACGGCCTGGAGCAGGCCTTCGAGGAAACGGGCGTGCTGCTCTACGCCCAGGTCCACCGCTACGGGGCCACCATCGTCGGCTTCCCCTGTGATCCCGATCCGGCGAGGTTCGCCAACAACTGCGGCGGCGATCCCGCCAACCTCGTCACCCTGCCCACGCGCCCGTGGGCCGGGTTCGTCGCCGGGGTGCGGGTGCGCTTCTGAGCGGCGCCCGCCCTGTCGTGTGAACGCCGTCTATTGTTGCCGGGCGCGTCCCGTGGCAGCATGGGCCATGCCCAGGAAGCGGCGCATTTTCGAGCAGGGCCACGCCCGCAAGCTGATGGTGATCGTCGACGAATCGCCGGAGGTGGAGGGCGCCCTCTACTATGCCGCCGGCCGCGTGCTGCACGCGGGCGGGCGCATCCTCCTTCTCTACGTCATCGAGCCCGACAACCAGTTCTGGGGCGGCGTCCGCCAGGTCCAGCTCGAGGAGCAGACCAACAAGGCGCGCGCCATCTTCCGCCTGTTTCGGCGCAAGCTCAACAACGAGGGCTTCGAGAGCGTGCCCACCGAGGAGGTGATCCGCGAGGGCAAGAAGGTGGAGGAGATCCTCAAGCAGATCGACGAGGACGAGGACGTGGCCGTGCTGGTGCTGGGCGCCTCCAAGGAGGCGGCGGGCCCCGGTCCGCTCGTGTCGTCGCTGGCGGCCGGCGCCATGGCCGGCAAGTTTCCGATCCCCATCACCATCGTGCCCGGCGACCTCGGCGTGGACGAGATCAAGGCGCTTGCCTGACCGGCAGGCCCCCCCCCATGGGGCCCCGGTCGACCGGCTGGATTTTGACCCCCGGCACCCCATCTACTAGAATGATTCAAAACTGAACGAGACCCGAGCCCGCGCACGAGAGGCCGCCTCATGTTCATCCAGACCGAGCCGACACCGAACCCCGCCACGCTGAAGTTCATCCCCGGCAAGACCGTGCTGGGCGACGGCACCGTCGACTTCCGCGACAAGTCGGAAGCGGCCGCCTCGCCGCTGGCCCAGCGCCTGTTCGGCGTGGAGGGCGTCACCGGCGTGTTCCTGGGCTCCGACTTCATCTCGGTCACCAAGAGCGAGCACGACGAGTGGCAGCACCTCAAGCCGGCCATCCTTGGCGCCATCATGGAGCACTACCTGTCCGGCGCCCCCGTGATCGCCGACGGCGAGCGGGCCGAGGAGGAGGTGCACGAGCACTACGACCCCAAGGACGAGGACACGGTCAGGACCATCAAGGAGCTGCTCGACACGCGCGTGCGCCCGGCGGTGGCCAACGACGGCGGCGACATCGTCTTCCACGGCTTCAAGGACGGCGTGGTGTTCCTGCACATGCGCGGCGCCTGCTCGGGCTGCCCGAGCTCCACCGCCACCCTGCGCCACGGCATCGAGAACCTGCTGCGCCACTTCTGCCCGGACGTGCAGGAGGTGCGCCCCATCTGACGCATTCCGCGGCACCTTGCCCAAGGCCTCATCGCAAGGCCCCGCTCGGCATCGGGCGGGGTTTTGGCTATTCATAAGGAAATGGAAGGTGGGAGGAGAGGACGCCATGCGTCTGGGCGACACCGTGCTCAAGCAGCTGTTTCTTGAAGCGCGCACGCATCGCGCCTGGCAGCCGCGGGAGGTCCCGGACAGCCTGCTGAGGGAGCTCGTCGACATCATGAAGATGGGGCCGACCTCCTACAACAGCCTGCCCGCGCGCGTCGTGTTCGTGAAATCGAAGGCCGCCAAGGAGCGCCTGCGGCCCCATCTCTCGCCCGGCAACGTGGACAAGACCATGTCGGCGCCGGCCACCGCCATCATCGCCCACGACCTCGAATTCTACGCTCATCCGCCCAAGGGCCAGAACCCGCTGGACGGGTTCGCCGGCAAGCCCGAGCACGCGCTCACCGTGGCGCTGCGCAACGGCTCCCTTCAGGGCGGCTATTTCATCCTGGCGGCACGTGCGCTGGGCCTCGACGTCGGCGCCATGTCCGGCTTCGACAATGCCGGCGTCGACCGGGAGTTCTTCGCCGGCACCAGCGTCAGGTCGAACTTCCTCTGCAACGTCGGGTACGGAGACGCCGCGGCCCTGCGACCGCGCGGCCCCCGCTTCGCCTTCGACGAGATGGCGCAGATACTCTAGGATCGTCGGCAGTCGCCTGCGAATGCTCGGTGGCCGGCATGAACGTCCTCGCCTTCGATACCTGCCTCGGCGCGGTGTCCACGGCAGCGGGCCGGCGGGGGCCGGACGGCCAATGGCAGCTCGCCACCCTGTTCGACCGGCGCGTCGAGGGCCATGCCGAAAGCCTCATGCCCATGATCGGCGAGGTGATGCAGCGGTCCGGCCTCCGCTTCTCCGATCTGGACCGCATTGCCGTCACCGCGGGCCCCGGCACCTTCACGGGCGTGCGCGTGGGCGTAGCGGCTGCACGCGGCCTGGCGCTGGCCTCAGGTGTGCCGACAGTGGCGGCCTCAAGCCTGGCCGTCATGGGCCACCGCGCCCGCCAGGTGCTCGCAGCCTCCCTCGCCGGCCGGCAGGTGCTCGTGGCGGTCGATGCCGGCCGCGGCATGGTCTATGCCGAGCTCGCGCCCGGCGAGCCCGTGCTCGCTGCGCCCGAGCAGGCTGCTGCCCGTTTCGCCCCGCTGCCCCTCGTGGTCGTAGGCTCCGGCGCGGGGCCGGTGGCGGAGGCCATCGCGGCGGCCGGCGGCGCCGCCGAGGCACTGCTGCCCGATCTGGAGCCCGACGCCTGCGACCTCGCCGTGATGGCCGCTGACCTCGTTCCCGCCGCCCCTCTGCGCCCCCTCTATCTGCGGCCCCCCGACGTCAGGCCGCAGGCCGGCAAGTCCCTCCCCCGAGCCCTGCCATGAGCGAACCCGTCGACTACCGGCATGTCAGCATCCTGTGGGCGGGCGCCGAGCACGCCGCCGAGCTCGCCGGCCTCCACGCCGGCCTGTTCGCGGAGCCGTGGAGCGCCAAGAGTTTTCTGGAGCACCTGGGCCATCCCGGGTCCACCGCCTTCATTGCCCGCCTCGCCGCCTCCCCCGAGACGGTGGGTTTCGTCGTTGGCCAGCTCGCCGCCGACGAGGCGGAGATCCTCACCCTCGGCGTGCGCAAGGACCGCCAGCGGCACGGGATCGGCCGCCGGCTGGTGGAGGCCATGGCGCGCGCGGCCAGGAAGGCCGAGGCGCGCCGCCTGTTTCTCGAGGTCGGCCAGGACAATGCGCCCGCGCTCGCCCTCTACCGGGGGCTCGGCTTCAAGGAGGTCGGCCGGCGCAAGGGCTACTACGCGCGCGCCGGCGCCCCCGGCGAGGACGCCCTGACCCTGGCGCTCGCCCTGTGAGGTGGCCCGAAGCGTTGCAGGCTCCCCGCGCCTCACCTATAACGCCAGCCAACGCAACAGGAATCGCGCACGCCGTCGGCGCCCATGCCCGCTTCCCAAGACCCCGCTCCAACGCGCATAGAGCGCCTGTGCGCGGAGAAGCGGCTGCGCATGACCGGGCAGCGGCGCATCATCGCCCGCGTGCTGTCGACCGCCAAGGACCACCCGGACGTGGAGGAGGTCTATCGCCGCGCCAATACTCTCGATGCCCGCATATCCCTGTCCACCGTCTACCGCACCATCAAGCTGTTCGAGGCCAACGGCTTCCTCGAGCGCCACGACTTCGGCGCCGGCCGCGGCCGCTACGAGGAGACCGCCCGGCGCCACCACGACCACCTGATCGACATCGACAGCGGCCGCGTCATCGAGTTCCGCAACGAGGAGATCGAGCGCCTGCAGGAGCGGGTGGCCCGCGAGCTCGGGTTCGACCTCGTCGGCCACAAGCTCGAGCTCTACGGCGTGCCGATCAAGCGCCCGCGCAAGTGACATGAGCAAGCCCCGCAAGTTCTTCGTCAAGACGTTTGGCTGCCAGATGAACGTCTACGACAGCGAGCGCATGGGCGAGCTGCTCGGCGCCGACGGCCTCGTCGAGACGATGCATGTGGAGGAGGCCGACGTGGTGCTCCTCAACACCTGCCACATCCGCGAGAAGGCGGCCGAGAAGGTCTATTCCGACCTCGGCCGCATTCGCGAGATCAAGGACGCGCGCCGCCGCGAAGGCCGCGACACGATCGTGGCGGTGGCCGGCTGCGTGGCGCAGGCGGAGGGCGCCGAGATCGTGCGCCGCGCGCCGGCGGTCGACCTCGTCGTCGGGCCGCAGAGCTACCACCGCCTGGGCGAGCTCGTGGCCCGGGCAGCCGCGGGCGCCCGTCACGTGGTGGAGACCGGGTTTCCCGAAGAGGCGAAGTTCGCCCACCTGCCCGAGCGCGCCCGCCCGCGCACGGTGACGGCCTTCCTCACCGTGCAGGAGGGCTGCGACAAGTTCTGCACCTTCTGCGTCGTGCCCTACACGCGCGGGGCTGAGCTCTCGCGCCCCGTGGCCGAGGTCGAGGCCGAGGCCCGGCGCCTCGCCGGGGGCGGTGTGCGCGAGATCACGCTGCTCGGGCAGAACGTCAACGCTTATCATGGGCAGGGGCCCGGCGGCCGGCCCTGCTCGCTTGCCGGGCTCATCGAGCGCCTCGCGCGCATCGAGGGCATCGCGCGCATCCGCTACACCACCAGCCACCCGCGCGACATGAGCGAGGACCTGATCGCGGCGCACGCCCGCGAGGCCAAGCTCATGCCCTACCTGCATCTGCCGTTCCAGGCCGGCGCCGACCGCATCCTCGCCGCCATGAACCGCAAGCACACGGCCGCCGACTATCTCGACCTCGTCGCCCGCGTCCGCGCCGCCCGCCCCGACATCGCCCTCTCCACCGACGTGATCGTGGGCTTCCCCGGCGAGACCGAGGCCGAGTTCGAGGCCACCCTGGCGCTGGTCGACCAGGTGGGCTTCGCCCAGGCCTTCTCCTTCAAGTACAGCCCCCGCCCCGGCACGCCCGGCGCCGCCATGCCCAACCAGGTGCCCGAGCCGGTCAAGATCGAGCGCCTGCACCGCCTGCAGGCTCTGCTCGACCGGCAACAAACGTCGTTCAATTCCGCCAGCGTGGGCCGCACCATGCCCGTGCTGTTCGAGCGCGAGGGCCGCCATGGCGGCCAGCTGGTCGGCCGCTCGCCCTATCTGCAGGCCGTGCACGCGCCGGCACCGGCCTCCAGCCTGGGCCAGGTGGCGGACGTGCTGATCGAGGCGGCTGGGCCCAACAGCCTGTCGGGACGGCTGGCGGCCGCCCCAGTTTCGGCGTGATGTTGCTGACACCTGTTTGTGCTAAGGTGCGGTTCGGAGAGACTCAGGGGCTCCGGGATTGCTAAGGAGGCCGGCTACTTGACTGGCGTTCGCGGGCCAGCGGCTACAGGATTGGGCAAGCAGGTGAGGGCTGCGCAGGCGCGCCTTGTCGTGCCCTTCGAGGACAACCGGCACTTGAACCGGTTGCTCGGCGAATACGATGGCCATCTGGCCCTGCTGGAGGAGCGCCTCGGCATAGAGGCGCAGGCCCACGGCAACGTGGTCACCCTGACGGGCCCCGCGGCTGCGGCCGAGACGGCGCGTGACGTTCTGGAGAAGCTCTACGCCCGCATCCGCCAGGGCGAGGACATCGGCCCGGGCGAGGTGGACGGGTTGCTGCGCCATGCCGGCGCTGAGGCCGCCCCCGACGGGCTCGCTCAGATCCGCACGCGCCGGCGCGTGGTCACCGCCCGCTCGCCCAACCAGAGCGCCTACATCCAGGCGCTCGAGCGGGTCGATCTGGTGTTCGGGCTCGGGCCCGCCGGCACCGGCAAGACCTACCTTGCCGTCGCTTTTGCCGCCCAGTGCCTCGAGCGCGGCCTCGTCGACCGCATCGTGCTGTCGCGGCCGGCGGTGGAGGCGGGAGAGCGGCTGGGCTTCCTGCCGGGCGACATGCGCGAGAAGGTCGATCCCTACCTGCGCCCCCTCTACGATGCGCTCTACGATGTGCTGCCCCAGGCCAAGGTGGAGCGCGACCTCGACACCGGCGTGATCGAGATCGCCCCCCTCGCCTTCATGCGCGGGCGCACGCTGCCGCACGCCTTTGTCATCCTCGACGAGGCGCAGAACACCACCAGCATGCAGATGAAGATGTTCCTGACGCGCCTCGGCGAGGGCTCGAAGATGGCGGTGACCGGCGACCCGAGCCAGGTCGATCTGCCGGCCGGCCAGCGCTCGGGCCTCGAGGAGGCGGTGAGCCTGCTCACCGGCGTGCGCGGCATCGAGGCGATCCGCTTCACCGCCGCCGACGTGGTGCGGCGCGACCTCGTCGCCCGCATCGTCGATGCCTACGACAAGGCGGAGCGCAATGCCTAAAGCCGCGACCGTTGCCGGCGGCGGGCCGTCGCCGCGGGCCGAGGATTCGGCCGAGGCCGAGCCTCCGGAACCCCTCAATCTCGCCATCGTGCGCGAAGGGGGAGACTGGAGCGGCTTCGAGCCCGCCGAGGAGGCCGTACGCCGCGCCGCCGCCGCGCTCGGGCGCCGCGAGCGCGCGCGCCTGGCGCCGGGCAGCGCGGCGAGCGTGGTGCTCGCCGCCGACGATCTGGTCCAGCGCCTCAACCGCACCTATCGCGGCAAGGATGCGCCCACCAACGTGCTCTCCTTCCCCTACCGGGCGCCGCCCGGCGCCGCCGGCGAGGACGCCGCCTATCTGGGCGACGTGGTGCTCGCCGCCGAGACCGTCGCCCGCGAGGCCGCCCAGCGCGGCCTTTCCCCCCTCCACCATCTCCAGCACCTCGTCGTCCACGGGCTGCTGCACCTGCTCGGCCACGACCACGACAGCGAGGCTTCGGCCGCCGCCATGGAGGCGCTGGAGGCCGAGATCCTTGCCGGCATCGGCGTGGCCGATCCTTACGCCGCACCGCCGGGGAGCTGAGAGCGTGCCGCGATCTTCGCTGGAGGCATTGGGTTCGCCATGAGCGTGAAGCCCATCGACCGGGGGCCGGAGGGCTCCGCCTCGCCCGCCGAGGAGCCGGCCGGCGAGCATCCCCACAGCTGGCTCGCCGCCCTGCGCGCGCGGCTCGGCCTGCCCGGCGCGCCCACCCTGCGCGAGATGCTGGAGGACGCGCTCAAGGGCACACGCGAGGACCGCGCCTTCTCGGCCGAGGAGCGCGAGATGCTGCTGCGCATCCTGCGCTTCGGCGCGCTGCGCGTCTCCGACGTGATGGTGCCGCGCGCCGACATCATCGCCGTCGACGAGAACGAGTCGGTGTGGGAGCTGCTCAGGACCTTCGACACCGCCGGCGTGTCGCGCCTGCCGCTGTTTCGCGAGACGCTCGACGATCCGCGCGGCATGGTCCACGTCAAGGACCTCATGCGCTGGCTGGTGGGCGAGGCGTTGGGCCGGCCGGCGAGCGAGGGCCACGCGCCGTCCTCGGCCCCGCGCGTGCCCGCCGTCGGCGGGCCGCCGCCGTCAGGGGCCGCCGGGCCCGTCGCCGGCAGCGCCGCGCCCGAGCTCGGCCGCGTGAACCTGTCCCGCTCCATCGCCTCCACCAGGCTGCGGCGGCCCACCATCTTCGTGCCGCCCTCCATGCCCGCCGCCAACCTGCTCATCCGCATGCAGTCCACGCGCATCCACATGGCCCTGGTGGTGGACGAGTACGGCGGCACCGACGGTCTCGTCACCATCGAGGACCTGGTCGAGCAGATCGTGGGCGAGATCGAGGACGAGCACGACGAGGAGGAGGCCGCCCACATCGTCGCCGACCCCAAGCTCGGGCTCGTCACCGCCGCGCGCACGCCGGTGCGGGAGCTGGAGGCGCACCTGGGCGTGAAGCTGCTCAAGCCCGAGGAGGAGGCCGACATCGACACCCTGGGCGGCCTCGTGTTCGCCCTGCTCGGCCGCGTGCCGGCACGCGGCGAGCTCATCCGCCATCCGGCCGGTCTGGAGTTCGAGGTGCTCGACGCCGATCCGCGCCGGGTCAAGAAGCTCAGGGTCCACACCCCGCGCCCGGGCAAGAAAGAGGGCAACGAGGGCGCCGCCGGCGCCTGAGCCGCCCGCGCTTGACTCGAGCGCCCGGCTGCCGCCCAAGTCTGCCGCGACCTTGACAGCGCGCCGGAGCCCATGCCCGCCCATCCGTCGATGACGGCGCTCGCCGAGCGCCTGCGCAGCCTCGCGGGCTGGCGCCGGCACGCCGCCGCCTTCGCAGCGGGCCTCGTCTCGGTGCTGGCCATGGCGCCCTTCTTCGCCTGGCCGGTGCTGTGGCTCACCCTCCCGGCCCTGGTGTGGCTCATCGACGGCGCGGACCTGCGCGGCGGGCCGGCCGTCCGCTGGCGCGATCGCCCCGAGGTTGCTGCCGCCGCCGTCGGCTGGTGGTTCGGCTTCGGCTATTTCGCGGCCGGCCTGTTCTGGGTCGGCGAGGCGTTCCTGGTCGAGGCCGAGATCTTTGCCCCCCTGCTGCCGCTGGCCGTCACGCTGCTGCCTGCCGCCATGGCCGCCTATACCGGGGCTGCGGCCGGAGTTGCGGCCCGCTTGTGGCCGCAAGGGCCGGCGCGGGTTCTGGTGCTGGCCCTGGCGCTGTCGGCCGGGGAGTGGCTGCGCGGCCATCTCTTCTCGGGCTTTCCCTGGAATGTGCTGGGTTATGCTCTCACCCATCCCCTGCCGCTGATGCAGAGCGCCGCCGTGCTCGGCATCTACGGGCTCACCCTGGCGGTGGTGCTCATCTTCGCCCTGCCGCCCGTGCTGTGGGCGGAGGCCCCGGCGGGCTTGGCCGGCCGCCGCGCGCGGCGCGCCGCGCTCGCGGTCGCGCTCGTGCCGCTCGCGGCCATGGCGCTCGCCGGCACGCTGCGCCTTGCCTGGGCAGCGCCCGCCGCCGTGCCCGGCGTCAAGGTCCGCATCGTGCAGCCGAGCGTGCCGCAGCGGGAGAAATGGCGGCCCGAGAACCAGGCGCGCGTCTTCCAGGACCACCTCGCCCTGTCGGCCGCCGACCCGGCGGGCGAGCCCGACGGGCTCACCGGCATCACGCACGTGCTGTGGCCGGAGGCGGCCATGCCGTTCCTGCCGCTCGACCACCCCGAGGCGCGCGCCGCCATCGGCCGGCTGCTGCCGCCCGGCGTGCTGCTCCTCACCGGCGCACTGCGCGCCGAGCCGGCCCCCCGCGGCGCCGGCCGCTCGAGGCGCGTATTCAACAGCCTGCTCGTGCTCGGCGCGGGCGGCTCGCTGGTCGCCGCCTACGACAAGATCCACCTCGTGCCCTTCGGCGAGTATCTGCCACTGCAGGAGACGATGGAGGCCGTCGGCCTGCAGCAGCTCTCGCGCCTGCGCGGCGGCTTCGATGCCGGCGCCAGGCCGCGCCCGCTGCTCGCCGTGCCGGGCCTGCCCGCCGTGGTGCCGCTCATCTGCTACGAGGCCATCTTTCCCGGCGCCGTCGTCGAGGGCAGCGCCCGCCCGGGCGTCATGATCAACGTCACCAACGACGGCTGGTTCGGCAACACCACCGGCCCGCGCCAGCACCTGCACCAGGCGCGCGTGCGCGCGGTCGAGGAAGGGCTGCCGCTGCTGCGCGCCGCCAACAACGGCATCTCCGCGGTGGTCGACGGCTACGGCCGCGTGCTCGCCCGCCTCGACCTCGAGGTGCGCGGCGTCATCGACGCGCAGCTGCCGCAGGCGCTGTCGCCGCCTCCCTACGCGCGCCTCGGCGACCTCGTTTTCGTTCTCGCCTGGCTCGCCGCCGCGGCTGGCGCGTACCTGTGGCTGCGATGCCAGCGTAGCGCCTGATCATCGAATATCGGCTAGAGGTCCTGCCACCTCGAGGTTGACGGGGTGGACGTATGCACCTACCAATTGCGTCGATAGCAACGCGTACACGGGGCTGCCATGCCGAGGTCACCCGATTTCGTCGACGAAGCGGAGGGCGACGAGAAGGGGACGCGGCGGCCGAACCCGATCGACGTGCATGTGGGCAGTCGCGTGCGCTTTCGCCGCATGCTGCTCGGCATGAGCCAGGAGAAGCTGGGCGAGAAGCTCGGTCTCACGTTCCAGCAGATACAAAAGTACGAGAAGGGCATCAACCGCATCGGTGCCAGCCGGCTGTTCGACCTGGCCCAGGTGCTGGGCGTCCCGGTGCAGTTCTTCTACGAGGAGGCGCCGGTCGGGGAGCCCAGCCAGCTCGTGCCGGACGGCTTTGCCGAGAAGCCGGCGGAAGGCTCCATCGTCGAGTTCCTGCGCAGCCGCGACGGGCTCGAGCTGAACAAGGCGTTCGTGCGCATCTCCGATGCCAAGGCGCGCCGCGCCATCGTCGACCTGGTGCGCAGCCTCGCCAACGACGAGACCAACGACAACTCGGTGGGCTGAAGGCGGCTGGAAAGGTGGGCGGGGGCCCACGGGCGGTCGGGCGCGGCGGGCCAGATCCCCACGCCGGCGCACGCGCGGCCGGAGCCCCGCCGGAGCCCCGGCCCTCGGCTTGACCACCGCCGGAAACACTGCAACAAGACCGGCGTTTTGCTGAGCCAGTGGGGAGCACCCGTGTCGCGCAAGTCCTACCTGTTCACCAGCGAGTCGGTCTCGGAGGGCCATCCCGACAAGGTCTGCGACCGCATCTCCGACGAGGTCGTCGACCTCTTCTTCCGCGAAGGCCCCAGGGCCGGCGTCGACCCCTGGCAGCTGCGCGTCGCCTGCGAGACGCTCGCCACCACCAACCGGGTGGTGATCGCCGGCGAGACGCGTGGGCCCAAGACCATCACGCGGGACTGGGTGGCGCACGTCGCGCGCATGGCCATCAAGGACATCGGCTACGAGCAGTCGGGCTTCCACTGGGACAGGGCGCACGTCGAGGTCCTGCTGCACCCCCAGTCCGCCGACATCGCCCAGGGCGTGGACAGCGGCGGCAACCGCGAGGAGGGCGCGGGCGACCAGGGCATCATGTTCGGCTTCGCCTGCCGCGACACGCCCGAGCTGATGCCAGCGCCCATCTACTACGCGCACAAGATCCTGCGCCTGATCTCGGAGGCCCGCCACGGCGGCAAGGAGGCGGTGCTGGGGCCCGACTCCAAGAGCCAGGTCACCGTGCGCTACGAGAACGGCAAGCCGGCCGGCGTCACCCAGATCGTCGTCTCCCACCAGCACCTGGTCGAGTCCATGACCTCGAGCCAGGTGCGCGAGCTGGTCGAGCCCTACGTCAGGAAGGCGCTACCCGTCGGCTGGATCGGCAAGGACACCGTCTGGCACATCAACCCGACCGGCAAGTTCTTCATCGGCGGGCCCGACGGCGACACCGGGCTCACCGGACGCAAGATCATCGTCGACACCTACGGCGGCGCGGCCCCGCACGGCGGCGGCGCCTTCTCGGGCAAGGACCCCACCAAGGTGGACCGCTCGGCCGCCTACGCCGCGCGCTATCTCGCCAAGAACGTGGTGGCCGCCGGCGTCGCCGACCGCTGCACCATTCAGCTCTCCTATGCCATCGGCGTGGCTAGGCCGCTGTCGATCTACGTCGATCTCGGCGACAACCCCAACAAGGTCGACACCGCCAAGCTCGAGCAGGTGCTGGCGCAGGTGATGGACCTCACCCCGCGCGGCATCCGCAAGCACCTCGATCTCAACAAGCCGATCTATGCCCGCACGTCGGCCTACGGCCACTTCGGGCGCGAGCCCGAGCAGGACGGGGGCTTCTCCTGGGAGAGGACCGATCTTGCCGACACGCTCAAGTCGGCGATGGCCTGAGGCCGCCGGCGCGGGCGGTCCGGTCCCCAGCGGCGGGCGGACGAAAGGGTAGCGCGTGCTCGAGGTCGAGGGGCTCGTCTGCCGCTACGGTAAGGTGGAGGCGGTGCGCGGCCTCACCATGACGGTGCGCCAGGGCGAGCTCGTCGCCCTCATCGGCGCCAACGGTGCGGGCAAGACCACCACGCTCAAGGCGATCTCCGGGCTGCTGCCTCCCGCCGCCGGCCGCGTCGCCTTCCTCGGCGAGGACATCACGCGGGCGAGCGCGCGGCGCATCCTCGAGCTCGGGCTCGCCCACTGTCCCGAAGGCCGGCGCGTGTTCCCGCACATGACGGTGGCCGAGAACCTGGAGATGGGCTGCTACCTGCGCCGCGACGGCCCGGCCATCGCCAGCGACCTCGACGGACTCTATGCCCGCTTCCCGATCCTGGCCGAGCGCCGGCACCAGGCCGCGGGCACCCTCTCGGGCGGTGAGCAGCAGATGCTCGCCATCTCGCGCGCGCTGATGTCGCGGCCCAAGCTCGTGCTGTTCGACGAGCCCTCGCTGGGGCTCGCCCCCAACCTGGTGGAGCGCACCTTCGACATCATCAAGGGCATCCGCGCGGCGGGCGTCACCGTGGTGATGGTGGAGCAGAACGCCTTCGCCGCGCTCGAGCTGTGCGACCGCGCCTACGTGCTGGAGCAGGGGCGGGTGGCGCTCTCGGGCACGGGCGGGCAGCTGCTCCACGACCCGCACGTCAAGAGTGCCTATCTCGGCGCCTAGCCCGCCTTTCTCACACAGTGCAGCAGGAATGAGGAGCTGAGCGGGCGTCGAAGGCTTGGTGCGTTTCGGCCAGCCAGCGGCGTTGCCGCCGAGGCGGGTGGGGCAGGCTCGGAGCTGTTGCCTTCTGTTGTTGCCGGGCGGGTGGATCGGGCGGTCTCAGGCCGCGGCGTGTCGCAGTCGCGCCTGCGGCACGGCGCATCGGAGCCGCGCATGGGCGAGGGCGAACAGCTCCTGCAGCGGATAGGACGAGGCCAGCGCGATCTTCACCCGCCGCACGCTGATCGTGATCTGGGCGCCGATCTTCAGGAGCTTCAGGCGGATGCTGCCGCAGGTGGCGCGCGCGAGCTCGGTGCTGCCGAGGCCGATGCGGCGCAGCGCGCACATCAGCACGTAGGCAAAAGAGGCGAACCACAGCCTGAGCTGGTTGGCGCGCATGGTGGCCGCCGGCGTGCGGTCGGCGAACAGGTCGCCCTGACACTCCTTGACGCGGTTCTCCATGTCACCGCGCGCACAGTAGACGTCCTCGTAGAGCGCCTGGCCCGAGATCTGCTCCGCCGCGAGCGAGGTGACGATGAAGCGCGGGTTGGCCTCGCCCCGGGTCCACTCGGCCTTGGCGATGACGCGCCGCCTGCGGCTCCAGCTTTCCCGCGTCGTCCACATGAAGTCCTTGAAGCGGCGGGCGGGTGCTCCCGTCTCCACCGCCTCCTTCTCGGCCGCCTCGAGCTCGCGCCCGATCTTGGCCACCAGCCGGTCGTTGCGGGCCAGCCCGAACACGTACTCCACGCCATTCGCCTCGCACCACGCCATCAGCTCCTCGCGCGCAAACCCAGAGTCGGCCCGCAGCCAGATCTCCACCTTGGGCCAGCGTGCCCGGACCTGAGCCACGATGCGCGCAACCTCCTCCAGCGAGCCGGCCGAGGCATCGATATTGGAGCGCCGCAGCTTGGCGCACAGCAGGTGCCGGCCGCAGAAGATGTAGAGCGGCAGGTAGCAGTAGCAATCGTAGTAGCCGTGGAAGAAGCGCCCCTCCTGATGGCCGTGCAGGGGATCGTCGGTGGCATCCAGATCGAGGATGATGCGCTTCGGCGGCCGCCCGTGCGCCTCCAGGAACAGCGTCACGAGCAGATCGGCAATGGCATCCCCATCGTGGCTGATCTTGTGGTAGCGCGGCGGCGCCAAAGCCGCCCCTTCCTCGGGCGCATGCTCCAGCCG